>Ga0302251_1000392_pt1 | contig 41773 bp, 47 predicted proteins | sample AAG_RA_Gln_MG_FD_193534 | JGI IMG/M metagenome (GOLD analysis project Ga0302251, IMG submission 193534) | Enriched activated sludge microbial communities from anaerobic digester in WTTP, New Holstein, Wisconsin, United States - AAG_RA_Gln | ecosystem: Engineered > Bioreactor > Anaerobic >... | reverse complement strand
ACGTTAAGTAATCAGGGCTAAGGGACTATCTCAATTGCGAATGAGATAGTAATTATTGGGGTCCCCTGGCTATGAGCCGAGGAAAACCTCTCTACTATATACCAGGTACAGTTTACAGCTAAAATATAGAATTACCGTCGAAAAACAGCTATTTGAGAGGCTGTTCCTCGTGTAAATTGTCCGTTTTGTCCGGTCTTTTTTGTCCTTAATTCTCGTAACTCTTTGAGAGATTAGGGGATCGTTTTTGTCTACCTCATTTAACCGGACAAAGGAGGCAAGGGCTTAAAAACTAGCCAAAATCAGGCCTAAAAAAGTGAGAATTTCCAGAGAGATTTTGGCTTTTTTAGGGCTTTTGCTCCCAGCGGGATACACAAATTATGAGACCTGTCAAATAACAGCTTCGTTTCTATTCTAACCAGCGGTAAAATATAGGTTTAAATAATATAACCGCTGCTAAACTTTTCAAAGGAGAAAACCAATGGATTACACTAAATCTTATACCATAAACGGCAACCTTTTCCAAGAGTTTTTGGGGCTCTTAGGAAAGATGACACACTCGAACCTTATCCGCCAGATCGAATTCATGAAAGTCGAAAACGAAATCCTACGCTCAAAGCTGCCTAAAAGGGTTACCACCACCCCTGCTGAGAAACGCAGACTCATCAAATACGGTCTGCCTTTACACGGACAGATCAAGGACACCATATCTATCGTAGGCTATTCTACATTCCGCAGATGGATAGCTAAGGGCGTAAGCATGAAGCCGCTTAAACGCGGCAGGCCCAGAAGAACACAACAAGAAATTATTGATCTCATTGTCCGCATGGCTAAAGAAAACAAGCTGTGGGGCTATAATAGAATCCTGGCTGAGTTAAGAAAGCTCGATATCCCAAGGATATCACGAAGCTACATAAAGACAATCCTGTTTCAAAACGGGATTGAGCCGGTTGCCAGGCGTAAAGAAGATTCCTGGGATGCCTTCATAAAGAGGCACTTTGAGACCCTCTGGGCGTGTGATTTCTTTACCAAGACAGTCTGGACGGCCTTAGGCCCTAAGCTATTCCATGTGCTATTCTTTATCAATATCAGAACGCGTAAAGTCCATGTAGTCGGAATTACCGCAAAGCCGGATAAAGAATGGGTAGTCGATGCCGCAAGAAGCATCTCCTTCCTTTTCCACGATAAAACCAAGAAACTCCTTATCCGGGACGGTGACAACAAATTCCCTAAGGAGTTTGACGAACTATTCAAACCTCATAATGCTGAGGTGAGAAGGATTCCTTACCGCTCTCCTAATCTAAATCCTTATGCTGAAGGATTTGTAGGAACCATCAAGCGAGAATGCCTGAATCACTTCTTCGTCTTTGGTGAAGAACACTTAAAACATCTGATCCAGGAATATGTCGGCCACTACAATACTAAACGGCCACATTCAAGGTTAAATAACGAACCTCTGGAATATAGGCCTAGAAAAACTTCAGGTAAGCTTAAATGCCAATCGCGGCTAGGCGGGATGATAAAACATTATTACTGGGGATAGTCAAAATTAATAGCGAACTGGAGGTCCTCCAGCGAAAACCGTATCTGCCTGGACAGATATCTATTTAATTCTATCAATGTCCTTTTCAACTTCCTCAACTATCATCCTGTATTTTTCATGCACAAGATTCCTATCAAACTCCCGAAATTCCTTAAGCATGCTTTCTTCTTCTTGCTTGCTAAAATAGTTCATGCAAGGAATAAAGAAATGTTTATCCTCTTTCTCGATGTGTTTCGGATAAAAGTCAGCTAATTCCGCCATAAGTTTTACAATTTCGGATAACGCAGTTTTGTTCCCCTGCCCATATTTCTCTTTTGCAGAAACCAAGCTTTTGGTGGCATTACGCGCCCAGTTATGTTCTTGAACTAATTCAGCCATGACAATTTTGTGCTCGGGCTGAAGTTCTTTTTTCGCAAGATCATGGAACAGGATGCCTTCTTCTTTCCCGTGGTGGCATCGATCGGCGTATATCTTTATAAAATCTACGGCTTTATCAATAAAAAGGGTGTCGACCGCGTTATTTTTTTGAAACGCGCGAGATCTTTCCTTAAGCTGTTTAATCATTCTCTCAATCAAGCGGTGCTCAATCATTAAAGGGCCAATTGGCATCATGGCAGAAACTCCTTCTCCACCCAGGTATTCTTATAAGTCCCATCTCCAATTAAAACAACTAATTTGACACACTGCTCAAATTTTTTAATAATCTCTTCTCGTATTGCTTTTGAACGACCGTCATTTAGCTGGCATTGCAACAATTTTTCGCTCCCGTCAGCCGATATTTCTTTGAAGCAATAATCATGAGCTTCAAATACATGTTTCGATCTGCCTTTAAGCAAATTAAAGACTTCAACTTGCTTCTGGTCAGTCTGGTCAAAACTAACAAATACGTTTATTGCCATAGATCCTCCTTGCGCTTATCCGATAACTTGACTGATATCCATTACAAAAACAATGCCTTGGCCCGGATCTCTCAAGTTGCCGTGTTTCTCCAACAATTTGATGAGTTTATCCTTATTGACATCCAGCGTAAGAAGAATCAGGATTTCTCTCGATGAACCAATCCGCAAGCCAAGCGCGCGCCTACCCTCTGCCGTACACATCCCCTTGCCGGAAAGCATGGTAGCGCCAAAAATACCGGCGTCTTTAACAACCGGCAGCACTGTCTTTATTTTTCCCTTGGGAAGAATGGCTATAATCAGCTTAAACATCTTTGACCTCTCGTTTTCCATGGTTCTTAGCAACTCCCTGTTAATTTTTCAAATACGCTTTTATTCAATTTTACTTATTGATTAGAGATGATAATCTTTGGCTGCTTCGGGCTGATATAATATTTTTTTAATCTTGAGCCTTCTTAAACCCGCTGGGACTTTCCATTCAATGACATCTCCCACCTTATATCCCAATATCGCTGTGCCGATAGGAGCTAAAATAGAAAGCCTATTTTGTTCGATATCCGCGTCTTCGGGATATACTACCTGGTAAATCTCATCTTTGCTTGTGTCCATATCTTTGACGCAAACCTTTGAATTCATAGTAACAACATCTTGGGGGATTTTGTCAATTTCAACTACGGTTGCCCTATTAAGCTCAGCCCCGAGCTCTTCGATTCGCGCCCATTCTGCGTCATTCTTTGAGTTCTTAATTCTTCTCACTTCATTAATCCATCCTAGTTCGTCCCGCGAGCTAAAGCTATGCTCTAACTCATCAAGAGACCGCCTGTCAATCCCCTGCCCAGAGATCATATTTTTTATTATTTCCTTGAGACGTTCGAAATCCTGCTGTGTTATATAAATTTTCTTATCGTTCATTTGTGCCCCCTCCTTAAGTTTTAGCTTATGACCTCATCTAATTCGCAGCTGACGGTTTTGGTAATATTGACAGTATGCGCGGCAATATCCTTTATGCACTGGACAATAAACAATACGGTTGATTCACTGCTTTCGGCAGATCCAGCTGTTTTACCGGCCTCTAGCAAACTTTCTTGCATACGGCTGCATATTTTTTAAGCTCAAGGCTCCTAAAAAAAGTCTTTTTTGCCAGCAGCATATCATTCCTTAAGAAAGATATAACGGAATCCCAGACTATATTCTGAAAAATCTTGGCAAACTGGGAAATATTAATTTTATACTTATCCGGAATACCTGTGTTTAAGCTTAGCAGGCTTGCCGCAATACCTGCGGTTAGATCCGCAATTTGCTTAAGCTCGATATTTACGGCTATCCCTGAGCGTACAAATTTTGAATTATCATCTTCAGACTGATGCTGCTTAATCACGCAGGAGAAATATTCCTGGAAGCCGAAGCAGAAAGCCCCAATCTTTTTATTATTATCAATGATTTCCTGTATTTTTTGGGCGTCAAAAAACATGATAACGCCGGATGTTTTGCTTATAGCCTCTTGTGCTAAACGGCAGCTTTTAAGCAAATCATCGTTTAATTTCTTAAGTTCTTTTTCGGTAGCCATCGTTGAGTCCTTTCTTAAATCCATCAAATGATTTTGCATTAACCAAACAAAGATATTCATATCCATGACTTTATAATTTTCGCTCCGACTTAATAATAACCGGCTTAGTTTCCCCTTGATAGAACAAGCAATCGATAAATTTGCCAACGCAATACTTCTTTTTACGTTTAATATTTGGATGAAACGCACCGTCTCCATAACAGCCGCAATAACCAATCGGTCTTAGAGCAACAAAAAATGCGCACATTATCCATTTCCTCTTAGATAACCGGACCAAGGCGCGCTGACGCCCGCACATCTCCTATGGTATAGAAAGCATTTGAATCGAATTCTTTTATTATATCCAACGTTTTGTCCAATAATTTACGCCTAACGATAATGAAAATTATTTTCACCGGTCCGGACGTCCCCTGCGCATCAATTGCAGTTGCGCCGTATCCGTTGGCGCGGAAATATGCTAATAAATCGGATGAATCCTTGCCCGTAATGAATTGAACGGCTATGTTGCCTATGGCTATCTTTCGCTCTATTGTGATGCCGACGAAAGTCCCCATGCTAAACCCGGCCGCAAAGGCTAGATAATTTATCGGGTTGTTTAAGTTCTGCATTATCTGGGTGATGCCTATAAGCCAAATTAACATCTCAAAAAAACCTATCATGGCGGCCAACGCCCTTATGCCGCGAGTCACAAAAATAATCCTCATTGCCGCCATGCTTACGTCAGCTGCGCGGGCAAGAAAAATTAAAAGCGGAATCGCTATTTGGACAAAAATATTTTGCGGTATATATAATTGCATCAAAAATCTCCCTTTTAAGTTTTTTATATCGGGCTGCAAAAAGATACGTTCTTCTGCTTTGGATTTAGTCGGATACAGGCAAACAATCTTCTTTCTGCGCCGGCTCCATGCTTGACAATGTTTCTATCTTGAAATACGTACAATCCCTGAATCTACTGAAACAAAAATCATGTCTCCTTTGAAGGCTCGGGCAAAACAGGATTCCGGGATAACAGGCGCATAAACTCTGGGTTTTTGAAGAAATAAAATATGGACACATAATTAACCTCCTTTATCCCCTTGGCGTTTTGCTTACAGGGGGTAATTGTTAGTTATGCGGGACAATCTATATGTATCAGTTTCTCTATCTTTTGGATTAGCCCGGAGGCATCTTCCGATTTGTCGTAATACTCATCGGCGTTGGGGAGCAGGAATTTCTGGTCATTTTGGTTGAAAACGCTGGCGATTAATATTTTTATGCCCGGAAACTCTTTTTTCATCTGTTCGTGAATCTCAAACCCGCTTTGTTTAGGCATGGCAAGGTCAAGAATTACCAAAGCGATTTCATTGCTTTTCCTTAATATATCTAAACCGGCATTGCCGTCATGGGCTTCAATTATGCGGTATCCGCTTTCCTGTAAATAGTGGCGGTAAACTTTTCTGATCCGGGGTTCATCGTCAATAACCAGTATGCTTGTCTGTTGTTTTACGCTCCGCTCCGCTTTTTTAACCTTCTCCAGCAGCAAATCAATGCCTTGCGCTTTATCATAATAATCCTCGGCCCCTTTAATCATTTTTTTCTGCTCTTCAACGGGATAAACGCTCGCCACAATGACTTTAACCTTTTTATGGAAATTCTGCATAATCTCATAAAACATGCTGCCGTAAACCTGCGGCATGTTGATATCAAGGAGCATGATATCTACGGGCTCTTTATTGAGTATGCAAGACGCCTGGATAGCATCGGGAGCCTCCATTACGTCAAACCCTTCATTCTTAAGCATTGCGCTATACATTCTTCTTACCTTTTCCTCATCTTCAATAATAAGGATTCTTGTCATTTTCGCTCCTTAATTTAGCGGGCGGCTGCAGAATTAACTTCCATCACTTAACATATCTCCGCAGCCACCCGCATTTTCTTTTTTCCCTTCATCCGTGAAAAATATAACACACGCCTGGTTAAAGAAGCGTTAAAAAGAAATTAAAAATTTTAATAATTGAGCGGCTAAGAATAACCCGAACGGATATTTGTTGATTAAGAAATTGGGAGGGATACGGTAAAGGTTGTTCCTTGTCCGACGCGGCTGGTCACTGAAATTTCGCCCTTATGCAACTCGGCTATTGATTGGGCAATGCTTAAGCCCAATCCGCTGCTGGGAGAAGTGTCTTTAATCGTTGTGTCAATACGGAAAAACTTATCAAAAAGCTTGGGCACGTTTTCTTCCTCAATTCCGATTCCCGTATCAATGATGGAAACTGCCGCTTTTTGGTCTTCATACCTTAAATTTATCGTTATGCTGCCGCTTACGGGGGTAAATTTGATCGCATTATCTATTAAGTTAAAGAATAAGCGCCTCAGGTGCAGCTCATCCGCATTAACCATGCCGGTTTCTTCAGGAGTGTTTATATTTACCGTGATATTCTTCTTGGATGCCAGTATTTTAGCTTGTTCATAAATTATACGGATAAACTGCGTCAAATCAATCTGCTCGAATTTCAAGACATCAGGCTGATAATTCATTTTGGTCAAAAGCAGCAAATCTTCGATAATTTTAACCATCCTTTTGGTTTCTTCCAAACTTACACTGATGACTCTTTTGTATTCTTCTTTATCTCTCTCCTTTTTTAAAGCGAATTCCGACTCGCCCCTTATAATGGCTATCGGGGTTTTAAGTTCGTGGGCGATATACGAACTTGAGTCTGTAATATACTCGAATGACTCCCCTAACCGCGAAACCATGTCGTTAAAGGCCTCAATCAAACGCCCCAACTCCTCATCCACGTTCTCTGCCTTAACTCTCAGGCTCAAATCTTCATGAGTGATATTTTTGACTGTATCCGTCATTTTTTTAATTGGTTTTATGATTCTTGTTATAATCACGTCCCCGATATAATAGCCGAATAATAAAGTCAAAGGGATAGGGATCAGTATGTAAAGCAGTTTATTTCTCTGTAATAAATCCGCAGGCATAAAAAGCAGCAAACCGACATATATAGACAACACAACACCTAAAACGGATGCGTATAATATGCAAATTTTGAATTTGATTGTTTTGGCGCGCATAGTTATTCCCTTAAAACATACCCTTTGCCGTGAATGGTATGGATGAGCTGCTTTTTGTGCCCTTTATCAATCTTATTGCGCAAAAAATTCATATAGACATCAATGACATTCGTGAAGCTGTCGAAATCCTCATGCCACACATGCTCAGAAATCATTGTCCTGGTAACGACATGAGTAGCATTAAGCATAAGGTATTCTAAAAGCGCGAACTCCTTGCTGGTTAGCTGGATATCTTTTCCCGCTCTTGTAACTTTATGCTTAAGCTGATCCATCTCTAAGTCGGCGATTTTAATAATACCGGTTTTATCTGTTTTGTCCCGCCGTAATAACGCGCTGATCCTGGCTAACAGTTCCTCAAAAGCAAAGGGCTTGGCCAGGTAATCATCAGCTCCGGAATTTAAACCTAAAACCTTATCTCTTACTCTGTCTTTAGAGGTTAGCATCAAAATAGGTATGCTTATTTTCCTGCTTCTAAGCTCCCGGCACACAGTAATACCGTCTTTAAGCGGCAGCATAATATCAAGAATGATGAGGTCATACGGGTTGATTTCGGCCTGGAATAAGGCCTTTTCGCCGTCATTGGCCACGTCAACCACGTAATCCTCTTCTTTTAGGCCGCGCACAATAAAACCGACCATTTTTATTTCATCTTCGACTAATAGAATTCGCAATTCCTGCTCCTCTTTACAAATTTTAATCGTTGCGGATATTATTCTTCATGATTATGACCGCCTTTACCCCCTATCATATCGTGTAATTCTTCTGCGTAATGCACGTATTCAACATAGGCTTCCACATATTCACGCCCTGCTTCAACACTTTCGTCTTTATTTTTCTTCAAATCAAACGCACGTTCAAAGCGTTCCTTAACGCCGTTTGTAAGATGCTTTGCCATTTCTTCTGTCAAAGCATCAACCGAACCGGTATCCAATGCTTTATCCGCCTCTGCAATGATGGGTTCGATAGAACCGCTTGGCTTAAGGCCGTCATAAGAAGCGCCCTCCCCTGCACGGTGAACGCGTACCAATATCTCGAAAAATTTCATATCCGCAGCATCTTTATTTGATTTGCGCTCGGCTAACGTATTATCAAAATCAGCGCGTATCTGTGGCTCAGTATCCTTTTTGACCCATTTAAGCACCGGCGTAACATCGCCTTTCTCCAAAGCTATTCGCGCATCCTGAATCACGGGACCGTCCAAAGTGTCGCAGTGGGCAAATAACTTGCCTTGTCCTATATACATAAAAGTCGCTGCGGTAAAGAGAGTTAAGAAAAAAATACTTATCTTACTATCCTTCATGGCGCTATCTCCTTTTAAATTTTGTCAAACATAGTCTTAGGCACGCCGCATTCAGGGCAAATCCAGTCATCCGGCAAATCTTCAAACTCTGTTCCAGGCTTAATTCCTTGTGTAGAATCACCAACCGCGGGGTCATAGATGTACGGACAGGCTCGGCATTGATATTTATCCATGATTAACCCTCCTTTTTAATCTAAATAGATCTCTTTTAGCTGATGTAACAATTTATGGAATTCTTCGTGTTTACCAAGCCCTATCCGCTCAACTTCCAGTTTCTCAAACTCTTCTTCAAGTTCATTCTGCTTTGCCTGTGATAATACTTTGTCTGCCAGAGGAAAGAGTATGGTGTTTTCCTTTTCGATATGCTTGATGAGAAGTGCAATATACTTTTTCCCATTCTCTGCAATTTTGGTTGAGGCTTGACGATCGCCATTCTTTAACTTATCAGATGCTTCGCTCATGCCTTTAACATACCCTCGACCCTCCACGTGTTCCAGAAGCGTAAATTTAATCACACCTTCCTCTTTAAGGACTCCTGCTTCTGTCATTGCTGGCAAAAACAAATCTTCCTCTTTGCCATGATGGCATTTATCAACGAAAACTTTCAAGAATTCTAGTATCTTAGTAAAATGCTCCTGGTTTATTTCATCGGGATTAGCACAAACTTTTTCCAAAATCCCTAACATGAGTTTTACACCTTCGTGCTCTGCCTTTAATTGTTTTGTTGGCTTCATTTTCCCACCTCGCTCACTTTAGTGTTTTTTTGATATCTGACAATTTAAGAAAATGGCTTCTTTCTTCACCAATTATCTTCTCAATTGTATCTTTTTGATAATCTGGAATAAAGCGCTTGATTTCCTGATAGTAATTAATGGAATCTAGTTCTACCTCTATGCCAAACTGGATGGCTTCTTTTGCGTCTTTTACCTTCTTTGCCATAAGACGCCCTGTCTTTTCTTTGCTGAAAACATGCTCATCAGCAAAAGCATGTAAATAGGCCTCATATTCCCCGGGATAACTATCAACCATCTCATATTGTTCGGATTGAGAGAGCATTTCTTCAAATATTTTACGGTGTCGCCCGTCTTCATCCGCTAAAAAGTTAAAGATATCATCCAAGGTTTTTTCTTTGAATCTTTTGATCATCTCGCGGTAAAAAACTATACCGTTTTCTTCGATACGAATAGCTGTCTTTAGGATCTCTGCTGCTTTAAACATTTCCGGCATTGCATATCCCTTTTTATTGCGCTTCAATATATTCTTTCAACGCCTGCGCATTATTATGCTGTTCGTCTTTGGCGGCATATAAGAGTGTCACGCCGCTTTTCACTCTCTTCTTAATTTCGCCGATAAGAGCTTTCTTATTGCTGATCTCAGAGAAATACTTTTGCTTAAATACGGTCCATTTTGCTGGATCATGGGCAAACCATTTTCTTAGGCTATCACTCGGGGCAATATCTTTAAGCCAAATGTCAATCTTCGCCTTCTCCTTGCTAATGCCTCGAGGCCAAAGCCTATCCACAAGGATCCTAAAACCATCGTCTCTTACGGGGGCGTTGTAAATTCTTTTTATTTTTATCATCTTTCAACTTTTAAGAGAATCACAGAATTTTTTACTGATTCTAAACTATACTAACGCCTGTTGAAAGGCTAAAAGATCTTCAGTATTTGCAAGCACCAGTAAAACATCGCCGCCCTCTATAACAGTAGGTCCGGCGGGGATAACGAATTTATCGTTTCTGGAAATAAGCATAATCAGACATTTCTCGGGAACGTTCAAATCCCGGATCATCTTGCCTACGGCCCCTGAATTATACGGCACTATAATATCATTCAATTCCGCATCAATGCCTTCTGTCTTCTCGAATTCGATAGGATACCGCGTTTTATCGGTCCAAGGGGCATCCACCTTCAACATTTTGGAAATAGCCGGGATAGATGTTCCTTGAATTAGAACCGAGGAGATAACAATAAAGAAGACAATATTAAAAATAGTATCTGCCTGTGAAATACCTGCCATGAAAGGAAATGTCGCCAAGATAATCGGTACTGATCCCCTAAGACCAACCCAGGCAATCATGGCTTTTTTACGCCCATTCATTTTAAACGGCAGGAGACACAACAATACGCTGATAGGGCGGGCAACAACCATAAGAAGAATCGTAAGTAATAATCCCGCTCCTATTAACGGAACAATATGCGAAGGGAAAACAAGCAGGCCTAATGTTACAAACATGGCAATCTGCATAAGCCATGCCAAACCGTCATGAAATTTTACGATCATTTTCTTGTTTGGAAATTCTGCCCGGCCCAGCATCAAGCCGGTGAGATATACCGCAAGTATCCCGTTACCTTTTAGGAAAACGGCGGTTACGTAAGTTAAAAGAACCAACGAAATCATAATCACCGGATACAGCCCTTCGTAGTACAATTTCAGACGCTTGATGAAGAATACGACAAATCGCGCCATAAGATAACCTATAAGCGCTCCCACCCCCATATCCAGAAAGAACCTAGGAATTAAAGCGGAGATACTCATGTTTTTCACAGTGAGAATACTGATAAAACCGACAGTTAAAAAGACTGCCATCGGATCATTGCTGCCAGATTCAAATTCAAGCAAAGGTTTCAAGGGCTGCTTTAAACTTATTCGTTTAGACCTTAAAATACTGAATACCGCAGCGGCATCGGTGGAGGAAACTATGGAACCGAGAAGCATCCCTTCCAGAAAAGAAAATTTTAAAATATAAACAGCGCAAAACCCGGTTATGACAGCGGTCAGCAAAACACCTAACGTAGACAGGACAACCCCCGGCCAAGCCACCGCTCTAGTATCTTTCCAATTAGTATCAAGGCCGCCGGAAAAAATGATAAAAATAAGGGCGATGACTCCGATTGATTTTGCCAACTGCGCATTATCAAAATGGATCCCGCCAATCCCCTCTGAACCGGCGAGCATCCCGATTACCAAGAATAACAACAATGCAGGTATAGCGAATCTATCCGATAGCTTGCTTGAGACAACGCTCACAAATATTAGTACCGCAACCCATAATAAAATAACTTCAAGATTCATAATAGAACCTACCCCTTACACCTGTTGCCTAAAATGCAGGCTTTTTTCGGTCGTCTTCAATTAAATTCCTGATAATGGAAACAATCGAGTAACGCTTATTTTGTTTCTGCAATTGGAGAGACTTCTCTTTTAAATAAAAATATTGATCTTCGGTAATCTCAATAGTGGTTTTTTTCATTTTTTTACTCATAAAATAACTCCTTCGTGTTTCGGAAGATAATTTTAAAAAAACCTTATTCCCATATTTACAGTATTATACATTATAATTATCAAACTGAAAACAAGAACCTTCGCCAGTCGTACTTCGACCAACGAAGATTTTATTTTTTAGTGTCGTGATCTGAAAGACGATTACCCTGATGGGGGCGAAAATAGAATCGAGAATAGCTCTTTCTGCATAAAGCCACATCAATTTCACCAGAGGTATCCCCGGTAAGGACGCCCAGAAATACGGCGCGGCAGAAGGACTCTCTGTAAACAGGTAATAACAGACTGATCTTCCCTCTTACGATACTATTCTCCCGTCTCCGATACTAACCATAATCTTCCCGGGCTCTTCCGCGAGCCGTACGCACATTTCCAGGGCGTCGGCGCCATCATCAAATTTCGCATTTGGAAATAGTTGTAATTGTTCGTTTAGAAGAACATGATCCGCACATAATTTTAGTGTTTGGTTAATAATTAATGGTTCTAACGATTGAATTCTTTTATGCTTTTCTCCGTAATTCTTAATCCGTTCAATAGGCGTATAAACATACGCCTCTCTCATCTCCTTTTCCAGGATTCTAACGCTTTGCTCCTGAAAACCGTTTGCTTCCACGCCTATAGCGGTAAAATGGAATCTCTTAGCGTAAGAAATAATGGTCTTATTTGTCTCGTCTAACCCCCTGCGCTTAATATCGGCTATCAGAACATATAAACAACCGTCTCTGCGATCTCGTGCGATAATTATAATTGCGCAATAATCGCCTCTCGCAAGATCAAGCCCGGTACACGGATCACAGGCAAGATAGTAATCTAAATTCTTCTCGCCCAGGGCATGTATTAGCTCCTCAATCGTCTTATACGCTTTTGTCCAATATGTTTCCGGGATTAGTCGAAAGATAGCCGTTGCCAAATCTACCGGCTCATTTTGCATTTCGGCGTTAAAAGCTATCGGGTCGTCATCACGCATGCTCATCAGATAGAACGAATCCCATTTCCCGGGCCAGATAGAAACAAACCCTTCGTCCATCGCTTCTTTTTGAGACAAATAGTAATCTTTTGCGGCGTCCGGTCCGCGTCTTCCGTTAAATTCATCGCGCCCGTGCTTAATATTGAAACACTTACTCCAAAGCTCCGTTTGTGTTGGCTCTTTTTCGATGGCTTTGTATATTTTACACTCCCACAGCGGAAACTTTACAAACATCGAAAAATAGCTATAGGGATGGTGCATTGTGCTAATAAAAAGGAAATTTGTAAGTTCGTCACCTGCTCTAAAAACACTCTTTCCTACCCACTCATGAATCTTTTCTGCCGAAAACGCGGTAAACGTCTTATTTATACTCTCAATATCGTCCATTATGATCAAACTCGGCCTGTGGCGGCCATATCTTCTACCTGTTAGCGACTGTTGTACGCCGAGCGCAAGAATTTTCATTTTATTTCTTGTTTCTATCTGGCGTTGAGTCCAACGCGGCGGCTTGGGCCTACCCCTAAGCTCGAAGATCTCAGGGAAATCCTCCCTTAATAATTCGTTTTCGACTAACTCCTTTTTAACTATTTCTAAGAAACCTTCAGCCTGGCTAGCGGTCTCAGAGATTATTACGACAAAACGCTCGCGCATAAAACAAATAGCGAAAATCACGTAGGCAAGCGTGATAATCGTAGATTTTCCGAACGTCCTTGGCGCGCCAACGGCAAGTTTTCTTCCCCGCTGCCTCCAGACATTCTCAAGAAGCTCAAATATTTCCTTATGCGCAGGCGCAGGCATTGAAGAGATATGACGCGATAAATAGACTTTTGCAAATGCAAGCAGAGATTTCGAAGCTTCTACTCTGCGCAGTTGGCTAATTCTGGTACTAATCTTTTTTGTTTTCATCTGATGCTCCTTCTTTCGTTTGTTTTTTGGCTAAATCGTCTACAGTTTGCCCTATTCTTGCTTTTTCAATATCGGCTTTTATGAGCTTTATCTCCTCTTCTGTCTTAACATCATAACTACCGTCCTCCTTAGCAACGGTTTCTATGATGTCCAACTTCTTTTGAAGCTCATCCAGTGACTCCTCCTGTTCATCAGAAAAATGGTGGTACAGATCTCCGGTAATTTGCTGAGACTGGAGCGGAAGATACCCAAGGGATTGCAAGCGCCTAACCGCCTCGTCAAAGATTTTCCAGGCAGAATATTGCGCTTGGATTTTTTCCGCAGGAGATGCGTCTTTACTACGAGCCAAGCGCAATAGATACTCTCTGTCCGCACGAGCATTATGAAGCACTTCGCCGCCTGTCTGCCCGGTAAATTCCGGACTGGATTTTAGAGAATTATTCTCCAAGTTTTTCTGGCGATCCCGCTGGATTGTTTTCGAGCAAACCTTGAGAATGTCTGCTATCACGACCTCGGTCAAGCCCTCTCTGGATAACGCATCAACACAAAGTAATCGCTGCTCTTTGGAAAGCATTTTTGGATTAAGCAACCCATCTTTGATTTGCTGTATTAAGGTAAGGACGGATTGCTCTTCAATTTTTTCATTAGAATTATCTCGGTCCATGTTAAACCTCCTTACAATAACGGCTAACAATCTCGGGAGAAACTTTATTTTTCCCCGCGAAATTAATAAACCGTCTAATAATTACGTCGCAATAGCGCGGATCAAGCTCGATACCAAAACACCTGCGATCTAAAGTTTCGGCAGCAATTAAGGTTGAACCGCTACCAAGGAATAGATCGAGCACGATTTCGCCGCGCTGACTGCTATTTTTGATTGCTTTTTCTGAAAGCATACAAGGTTTTTGAGTCGGGTGCTGATATTGTCTCGTGGGATCACGCTTTACTTCCCATAGGCTTGATTCGTTAACCCCGCCAAACCAACGGTGTTTCGCTCCTTCCTTCCAGCCGTACAGGCAAAATTCTGTCTGCTGGTGATAATCGCCGTAGGAAATGGCAAAGTTTGGTTTAGCCCAGGTGATGACGCAACCGATATGGTACTTGAGTTCCGTTAGAATCCTGTGCATCGGAGCAAACTGACAATGTCCGTTCCAGATATAGAACGAACATCCCGGCTCAAGAAATTTATCCATATTATTAAAAACCTTCTCAAGGACATCTTCATAAGCCTTTTGGCTAAGGTTGTCCATATAGATGCGGCTCCAGTTATGTGACCGTTTCGGCCGCGCAGTCTTGGGCTTTGGCCTGTTTCCGCCGAGGTAGCCGATATTATAGGGCGGGTCCATGTTTACTAATTTTGCCCGCTCATCCCCCATAAGAAACTGAACATTTTCGTAAAGAACGGAATCGGCGCAAAGGATAACGTGGCGCCCCAGCTGAAGTCGTTCTCCTTTTCTGGTTACCGGCTCTGTTATGCTTTCTAGATCTGCTTCAAAATCATAATCATCGGCGTCTTTATCTTCTCCGTAGCGGTCGCGTAGCTGATTGATTTCTACTTGTCCGAAACCGGTGAGGCCGACGTCGAAATCCGGGATCTTGCATAATTCGTCCAGAAGCATTACCAATTTCTCATTATCCCAATTGCCCTGGATTTTGTTTAAAGCAAGATTGAGTGCTTTTTCTTTTTCGAGGGGTAAATTGACCACGCTGGCTTCGATTTCCGATAGCCCTTGCTCAATAAGAATTTTGAAACGCTGGTGACCGCCGACGAGATTGCCCGTCGATTCGTTCCAAATGACAGGGTCGACGTAGCCAAAAGTCGTGATGCTATTTTTTAATTTTTGATACTCGGGGTCTTCCGGCTTGAGATCAATACGGGGGTTGTACGGGGCAGGGTTAATTTTTGAAACAGGTACTTTTTTGACTAACATAGATCCTCCTCCACAAATAGGGCAATATTTTAGCTTTAATGTAGTGGATTCGGATCATCTGAGCCCTAAAAACAGAAAAACCTGAACCCAAGATTTCTGCACCGACCGGTGCTTTTGGATTCAAGTCTGAATTACGACCCTTAATATTCGATGCGTTACCGCATCTTTATTTGTGTCGTGCCTTGCACGACTTATTACAGTATTAATATACCTCTTTTTTTATAAAAATCAAGAGCTTTCGCTCCGCTTTGGATATTTTTCATCTAATACAACCAAATGATTAAAGAAGTTTCTCAAGTTATAGCATATATCTCTATACTCTTCTTCGGTTATTTGACGGCCATACAGCCGTGACCACTCGTTGATCTGTTCTTGGTTTTTCATTCTTCACATTCACCTTCTACCAATTTCTTTCCGGCAATTCCTATGTACAATAGCTATTTTTTCTTGCGCATCTTGAGGCAATGGACAATGAATAATTTTAATCACATCAGCAACCTTACCCCTGGATATCTTCTCGAAATGCTCGTAGTATCCCTTGTTGGTTAATATCATTAATTTTGTAGAAGCTTTTATAAGACTTAAGAAATATAACTCTGTAAATGTCGATTTAATAACACCAACACCAACTTTCCCATTCTCCCTTAAAGCACTTGTTTTAATTCCTGCGACTATAGTACCATCCTTTGAAACAACATCAAACTTATGAAGACCTCCTGTAATAAGACGAAGCTCTTTTTCCTGGTTTTCAAATTCAACGCCGTATTTGCTTAAACACCAGCTACGGACATATTGTTCTATTTCCTTTAATGCATTTGTATTAGCCATAATTCTAATCAATCTTGACTAAAAATAAGATTGCCAAGAAATGGTTCTTTGTCGCACTGGTATATTGTTACTGTTCCATCCAGACCGTTTAATCCCAATTTTACAATCATAAGCACTATAAAGTTTGCACCGAATTCATCGTCCATAATTAACTCTTGCATTGTAGAATGGTCAACTGCACTTGGATACGGCGAAAAACTTGGATGCGAATGCCATTCACCTAAATAATTAAATCTCTTATAATTATAATCTGTTCGTGCAAAGAATCTTTTTAAAGGTTCTATAACGCAACGCGCAATTCGCTCAAAGAACGCTAAACCACCACCAGTTTTTTGTATAGTAATTTCACTGATCTTAAATTCATTCTCGTTTGTATGTTCACCGAGCAAAATTCCGCCAATTTCTCGTGACCCAGCTTTTTCAAGCTCCCCTCTCACTCTGTTTGATATTTCGCCTGGGACGATCACATTCATTTTTTCTCGTTCTTTCTAACTAAATCTTCTAAGAATTTCCTATCTTCATCCGTAAACTCACTCCCGGCAACTACATTTAACTTGGAATCTTTCCAATTACTACAATCAATTGGAATTATGTCTAATGGACATTTAAAAACCCACCAGTTTCCAAGTCCAATCAAATAAGCTTGATATCTATATTCATAATTCCCCAACAAACAATCAAGACCTATTCGTGCCGCATTATAAGCTATCATCGAGACATCTACATCTGAAGCTACCATGATCTTTCCCTGCTGATCTTCTGAAGCATAATGCATTACTTTTTTAGACTCAGGAAAAGGATTCTCAAGGCAAAATTGGTTAAAAGCAGCTCGAATAACTTCAGGGGCGGGATCCTTGTCTGGCAAATATCTCGCTATCAAACCCCCTTTTCCACCCTCAAAAACACCCATCCATAGAAATGGTTTCTTTTCTCGCTTAACAACAGATGATATTAAATTAAAAACACGATCATTTGCTGTAGCGTCAATAATCAAATCACATTGAGCAATTTTCATTAAACACATATCTAGGTTTAAATTCGACTCCTGACCAGTAAGATTAATTTCACTAATACTAATTTCAACATTTTTGGAGATTCTTTCGATCAACCTTTTAACGACTTTTGTCTTATGTTCTCCTACATCCTCCCAATGTAGAACATGACGTTCAATATTATGAGGTAAAAAAATATCATAATCGACCAAGTGAAATTTTTTAACCCCTATTCTAGCCAAGGTATCGGCAATCTTGCTTCCAACAGAGCCTAACCCGATAATGCATACTTTTTTGCTTAAAATTAGTGAGTAATCATATACTGAAATTTCTGAGAGATTGTCATAAATTGAACACAAATGGTAAATTTTATTGTTATCAAATGAAATGTAAAAATTAATTGTCTTGTCACCACTCGATAAACAAATACCCGCCACTTTTTTCCGCTCAACAAATAGTTTTAGTTCACTTGCAATATTATTTCGGTCAAATCCGGCAGATGCAATAAAATCCATTAGTTTGTCAAAAGTATCAACGGACTTTAATGAAGAGTCTAGGAAAGAAGGGTGCGACAAAAACAACCCATTATGTAAATCCTTGGTATCGTCTCTCCCATTTAAGTTGGATGGAATAAGCATATCAATCCAATAATTATTAAGCTCTTTACTGCCCATCTCATGAATCATTGCAACAAGCGAATCTGGAAGCCAATTTAATGAGTACTTTATTGTTTTAATGCTCTCAGCTTCGCTTTTACTTATATGCTCTAATAATGTCTTCGTAGCTAAATAGCGGCAATATCGCCCCCTTAGCTCCTGACCGACCTCTAAAGAATGACGAGAAGGAGCTATAATCCCTTCGCTATTATTTTGTTGTACATCTGCGGGATTTTCACTCGACAATAAATTATGCATACTAACCACCATTTCTGCACCAGTCACAGAAGAAACCCAATTATCAGGCCCCCACTCTAGACATAGTGATCCGTTCTCTCCGTATTGATGAGTACTCCATCTACGCGCTGGTAACTGTGGAAGGACTATTGGAGGAGCATCTGGGAAATGTTTCGGATAAGTTATCTTGGCCTTGTATTCAACATTGGCAACATTTATTACTACATAAACGCATAGCTGCTGATCCTCAATTGCCCAGTCCAATCCACTTAACCAGCCCTTATTGGTCTTTAACGCATTAAATGCTTCGCGTTCTCGGCGTAGAATTTCAGGATTCGATAAAAACCATAATTCCATTTAAGCAAACTTTCCTGGTTTGTTTGGCACCAAAGGCTTATCAGGAAAAGATAAACCTGCTGGCACAAAAGCCTTGTTTAAAAGTGACTTTCCAGAAGCGTCTTCTTCAGGCACAGGAAAATCTCTCCCAAACTGTGCTTTTAACAACTGACATGCTTTCTTTTCACTTGACTCATTCTGAGCTTGGTACAAAACATTTAATAAACTCTTGAAACGGTTTTTTAATTTTTCCATATCGGCATCACTTATTTTAGCGAACAAATCCTCAAACTCGGGTGTCGGCTTTTTGACGCTAATACGTCCGGTAGTTAAAGATATTGAATTACAAATACGTACTAAAGCCGCAACGTCATCCGGTTTACCATTATTAATTACCTTAGCTCCTAAAATTCTGTTAATTAGAAGAATCCATGCTAAGCCGGAAGGTTTAGCATCTGATTCTCCAGACATAAACTCATCATCCCATCGACGAATATATCTAACAACTCGCCTAAACTGATTTGTCTTAGTTGCAGAATCTTCCGTTTCTTCATAATTTTCTATTACTGTTTCAAAAAAATCTAATAAACCAATAGGATTCGCATCTCGCCATCCATTTTGCTTGTGAGCCAATCTGTGAACTTCTGTTCCCAAATTATTTTTATAAACAGCATACGCCACTAAATCAACATGGTACCCATCTTTGTAGATTACGCGAGTACAAGGTCCCCTTGATTCAACTTTCTCTGTATGATCTTTCGTCGCATTGTGTAACCACTCTCGAACATCTGAAGCTGCATAATTATTTTCATGGATATCGAATCTCAACCCCACATCAATATCATAATCCAATGCTTCAATTGGTTTAACCCCAGTCTTCATTATGTAACTTCCCTGAAGCATTGATTGAAATAACGGCTTCTTCTCTTCTTTAAGATAATTCTTAATTCGATCTAAAATAATATCCCTTTTTTCAGCTAATGTTTTATTGAGATCGTAATCCATTCGAATCTCTTTGTGAAATTGTTCAAAGTATTTCTGGACATCTGCCATGATTGCCTCCTTCTTAAGGAATGACCTGCAAATTTGTAAAAATATCTTTAACCAAAGCTAAATCTCCTGGATCATTCCCCGAAACTTTGCTATGCACAGCATCCGCATCCGTACGTGCCAATTCATTTAAAGTTTGAATGGCCACCTTATCTGCCCTATCGATATTAATAGCGCTATATTGCTCAGGCGATTTATTAGTTTGCTCTAAACGCACAAATCGACTATCCAGGCCTAACTTATTTAATGAGGAGCTGAGAAATTTTGTAGCATTGGTATAGCCAAACGATTGCGAGGAGAGTGACATTTCTACAATATTTATACCAACGCGCCAATTCAAAAGTCCCCAATTAGGATTCTTAATTGAATATGGATCTCCCGAAGGACGATCACAAGTTCCAACTGATAGAATATCCAATTGATTATTTTTCAAATCAATCAAGCCCAATGCCTCAATTAACCCAATTAGTGAGGGGTTATTTGCCCAAAGGCCTCCATCTACAAAATTATCCAAAATCTGGCTATTATCGGGATTATTAAACTGCGCAACAGGAAAAAAAATTGGCGCAGCAGCTGACGCCATACACACATCAACCAGGGTATAATTGTTATCCCTATGCTTCCCTTGGTTATGTGGCGTTTTAAAAACCCATGCTTTATACGTAGCCGCATTAACACTAGGGACACACAACGCAATGCCTCTCTTTTCATAAAGCTCTTTAATTGTCATTGTTCCAAACATCGCCTGCAAAATATCTCTAAGCTTAGCTGCATTTGCTGACGGTTTCTTTGCATATTTACACACCCACCCTAAAAAACTTAAGGTCCGTTGTTCTGATGGCATTGAATCAATAAATATTTTTTCTCCATTATCAATATATAAAGATTGGATCTTGTTAATGGGAATCCCTGCCGCCAGCCCGCAAGCCAATATCGCTCCGGTACTTGTACCACAAATAAGATCAAATGCTTTACCTATATCAGGAGACTCTTTAGAAAACCGAGCATCAAACCGATAAGCAAGAGTAGATAATAATGTCGCTGTGTAAAGGCCGCGCATTCCTCCACCATCCATACATAAAACTCGAAATGTTTTTTTCATAAAGCAACTCCTTTTAAAAAATCGAAATTCCTCTTTCAACAAAACTGAGATATCCCTGTTGATTAAAAATAATATGATCCAGCACCTCTATCCCCAGAATCTGCCCAGCTTGCGAAATTTGTTTAGTAACGGAAAGATCTGCGTCTGACGGTTCGAGTGATCCAGCCGGATGATTATGCGCAAGGATAACCGCCGAGGCTCTGTCAACTAACACATCCGCGAATACTTCTCTTGGATGCACGTGGCTACGATCAGCAAGTCCAATCGTAACGACCCGGGTATTCAGTATCTCGTTTGCGCCATTGAGCGAAACGCAGAGAAAATGCTCTTGCTTGCGGTCGGCATAATGACGCAAAAGCGGTACGATATCCGACGGTTTTTCGAAAGTAATACCTTCTTTTTTAATCCTGCGCCGGACAAACTCAAACGCCGCTAAAATAATGGTCGCCTTTGCTTCGCCGACACCATCAAAATCAATTAGATCGTCAATTGCTACATCTATCCCTTTTTTGTCAATCACCGCAATCAGCTTTTTCGCAAGCGTCATAACGTCATGTTTCTTAGAACCTTTCCCAAGCAAGATTGCCAAGAGCTCTTGATCTGAAAGAGCTTCTTTGCCCTTAAGGCAAAGTTTCTCTCGTGGTCGTTCTTCCATCGGAATATTTTTAATTCGTTTTGCTATCATGCTATGCCACCGTTTCTAAATCCTTATAAATCACAGATAAAGCCATCGTGTCAAAAATTGCTCCGGGATCAGTATATTTAGGATCTCCCAGCTCTTCATATCGTCCCCGCGTTTCATAGGAATCCTGTATCGAATGATTCACCTGCTTGGGATATTCATGCTCAAGAAAATATCTGTCTAATCGGTTAGTTGCGACCGTTTGGCGTATTTCTTCGTCTCTGGTCTTTTCCTCCATGACCTCTCGAATAATAATCGCCTCATCATCGCTAATAGGAAACTTCTTCTTCAAACTGTCAATCACATCTTCAATAGTAACTTTCTTCTGCGGGACAGGTGCCTTCTTACCTTTATGACTAACAACCTTCTTTGCTCCCGAAATCCTGACTATACCTTCAAACTGAACGCTGGCTTTGACAACCTGCGTTTGCTTGATGCGTTTCATCAATTCAGAAACTTTGCCTTCTTTAATGAGTTGGGGCCCGACATAGTCCGCGAACGCGGCAAATACTTCAAGGTCTTCCGGGTAAGTGAAGAAGCAATGCAGGAAATAAAAAGTCTTTACGTATCTCGCCAATAAATAGACAAAAGCTTTTCTTTGTTCAAAATCGGTAATTCTTTCATTAAACCTGACACGCAAAGCCGCTACTATGCTTTGTGCTTGAGCATCATTGCCTACGGCCACTAAAGCAACAACTTGTTTGGCATCGTCTTGAGTAAATACCTTCTTGGCCAATACTTCATCATACAAACGGACGCAGGATTCCTTGTCCGGTTCATCTGGAGCAAACGGCGTCCCTTGCCGATATTTCTTGAAAGCCTTAACAATCTCTTTCGCATTATTCGTGAAGTCAACAACCACAACTTCGTCTTTATCTTCACAAGCCCTATTAAGACGCGACACCGTCTGCACGGCCTTGCGGTCAAACACAGGTTTGTCCAAAAACATCCCGGCAAGAAGCGGCTCATCAAATCCTTCCTGAAATTTATTGGCCACGACCATGAGCCGATAAGCATCCTGCTTAAAACGATCTTCAATGTTTTCGCCAGCTCCCAGTTCATTAAGGCTGAACTCGGTAATCAGCTCATTCGTCTGAGGATGAACAAAATCAGAAAACGCATATAAAACCTTGTAATCGCTTCCTCTCTCCCGCAACTTGTCTTTAATAATCTTGTGGTAAATCAGACCTGCCATACGAGAAGATGTCACGATCATGGCCTTGGCCTTGCCGCCAATCAGGCCTTTGATAGATTTTTCAAACGTTCTGATCATTACTTCGGCCTTATATTGAATAAGACCCTCATCTTGAAAAGCAACGTTCTTCAGGGCCTTTGAAACAACACCGGCAGGAAACAACTTCTGCTCTTCTTCGTAGGCCGGAACATAGGAACAGTGTAGATTGTAAAGAGTCTTGAAAGAGATAATGCTACGGGCAACATCGACAATATATCCTTCCTGAATGGCCTCTGCCTCGGTATATTGGTCAAAAGACTTTCCAAACAACTGAACCGTTGCCTCGGAGGGAGTCGCCGTAAACGCCACAAAAAGCTGATTGCGGTCATTGGCTTTAATAATACGCGCAATCTCTTCTTCTGCATCAATCGCTTCCTCGTCAGCATCAGGATCGTCGCGGAATGGCAACCGAATGGCTGTGCCAAGCTTCCCCTCCTGCGAACGGTGCGCCTCATCAATCAAAAAGCCAACCTGTAATTTCTTAAGGTTCTCATCGTTTTTAATCTGCTCCAGAATCCAATCAAACTTCTGAAGCGTAGTAACAACGATTGGTTTCTTAATATCCAGAAAACCTTTCAATTCAGCGGCATTCCGTGCTACGCCGAAAACTGACTTAAGATGTGCAAACTTAACTAACTCGTCCTTAATATTCTTATCCAAACTTTTACGGTCAGTAAGAACGAAAACCATATCCAGCATTTTTATATTAGAGCCGGGCTTATAGAGACTATGCAAACGGTCGGCCAGCCAACAAATAGACAGGGTTTTACCTGATCCTGCGGAATGATCAATAAGATACTTTTTGCCGACGTTATTTGTGATCTCGAAGTAAGAAAGAATATCCACCGAAAGATTATTAACCATACGAGATTGGTGAAATCGAGGGAAAATGGTGAAAGGCGGTTGAGCAGCCGCTTCGTCTTCACGTTTTTCTGGACAAGCATAAATCAGATAAAAGGAAAGATATTCAAGAACTGCATCTTTTGATAGCGACTTCGCGTACAAATACTCAATCGGATATTCGCCCTCCGTTTCAAATTTATTTTCAAGGCCTGCGTTATACCAGCGGAAATTTTCTTCGCGCCGTGGATTGGTCGCAACCATGACATCCGAAGTATCTGCGGCAATATACAAAAACGGAAGTTGGAAGATCTTATCTGAATGATCACGAGAGACGAATTGAGCAACCGCGTCATGAACGGTTTGATTCTTCTCATGCTTAAGTTCAATAACAATAATCGGCAACCCATTCAAATAAAGAACAAAATCAGGGCGCTTATCCGCCTTAATCACAAGTTCTGGTTGAAATGAAATCCTATTCTCCGGATAATACTGGCTGGCTTCACTCTCAACCGATCGGGGCTTAGGATAAAATAATCGAAAAGTCAATCCTCGCACAGGTAGGCCATGCCGAATCAAATACCACAAAGGCGCTTTCTCAAGCTCGTTACGTAATGCCCGTAAAATCTCCTGCGGTGCGTCAGCGCCGTAATTGTCTTCGAGTTTTTTGAAAGTCTCGGCTTGGGTCTTGCGCAAAAATCCGACTAGATGATCTTCGGCAATATAGTGAGCGCGGTCCGTAATATCCGCCTCTTCAAGAAGCGCATAATGATGCTTCTTCAAGAAGTAGTTCGCCACATGTCGCTGAAATTTCTTTTCCGGCCCATCAAACATTCGCCAGCTCCTTTAATTCCTTTTCTGTAATCCGGCGCTTGCCGGTAACGCATTCATGGATCAAAGATTGTCGATATCTTTCTAGGATTTCTATTTGTTGTGTTATTCCATCGCGCAAATTCATAATCCTTTTACACTGCGCATCTAGATATTCTGCAATAGCCGCTTGCTCTTCCTTGCTTGGAATAATTATTGGGATACACGACAATCGCGTGCTATCAATCGCGGGATACCCAACACCCGTCGAAAGCGAAGAAATCTTCTCGATAACAAAATGGCTTCGTAGGAAATGATTCAAAAACTTATCCATAACAAAAGGTTTCCGCGGAGAAACAACGGCAAAACCGGTTGATACCACAATATCCTCTCCAGATTCATGAACATATGCGATAGCCTTTAGATATGTTCTTACAGTAGAAACAATTGTATCGCCTTGCTCCACCTTCCTCCTCGCTCGTGAAGGCGCGCTTGAAAACTCTACAAGCTCTTTCTTTTCATATCCTTTTTCATAATCAACATTTCCGATATCAATATAATAAAAAGAAAAATCTGGTTCTGTTTCTTCTCCCAAAGATTGCTTATTAATATCAGCGTAAGCTTTTAAGCGAGCAACTTTCCATTTCGCAGGAATCTCTCCGATCCAATCAATCCCTGAATCTTTCATCTCAACACAATCATCAAGCCCCTTGGTCACCGCCTTGTGGATGATCGACTTGCGCAATTCTTCCAGAACCGTCAACTGCTCGCGCTTGGATTCCAGCACCTTATCAATCGCCGAGCATTGCTTGTCGAGATAGGTGGAAATACGGTCTTGTTCATCTGCAGACGGGAGTGGTATCCGAGCAGACCTAAATGCATATTGCGAAAGGCCAAACCGCGTAATTCCAATGGCTTTTGCTTCATACTGAGCACGAAATGGTTTTGATTTATGCACCCATGAAAGAAACCAACCTTTAATACTTCTTGATTGCGCCCGAATCAAGGCCAAATGATAACCGCAAATAACACCGGGCAAATCTTCATCGACCAATGAGGCAATAGCGATATCATCAGGCTCCTCTGAATCTTTTGTAAGCAGAACGTCGCCTTTACGTATCTGGAATCGTTCTAATTCATACGCATCTGCTGAAGCCTCCATAAAATCAATTGCATGAGTAATTTTCTCATTCTTATAAACATCGACATAATTACACAAACGTGCTGGAAGTTCGCCTTCAACAGTATGCTTATCAACATTGCTAAAAAAAACATCGCAAACATCATCTATCCGGGGACATTTCCAACCGTTAGGGAGCCCTGATATCCATGGGGTAAGCAGTTCTTGATCTTGATGAATTTTCATCAACGTTCCAACCTTCCTAACACCTCTTCCGCATCTTTCTCTAACTTCCAAAACTTCTTGAGCAAATCCTCCGCCGGTTCCGGGGCCACATATTTATAAAAATACTTATTCGGCAAAATCTCATACCCCAACTGCGGGCTATCCTGCCAGCGGATGATCGGCTTGGCGATTTCTCGCTTTAAAAACGCCTCAATATCCTCGCCATATGGAATATATTCATCGTCCTCCACATAATGCGGATGCGTGTATTGTGTCTCAATCGCAAGGCCCTTGATAAATTCCTTGAGCTCCTTCTTTTCGGCGTCCTTCATACTGAATACACGTCTTATCGCGGCCTCGAACTTATCAAAAAAAGCCTCATCCGGTTTCAGCAGAATATCAAACTGTTTTGTGCTCCCTTCAGCCTTGACTTTGATGTCAAATTTCAACTCCTGCGTGTAAAATTCCTGTGCTTTTTTAATATTGGTAGTCGTGAGAGGTTTATTAAACACCTCGGCAATGACTTCGGGTTTGTCGTTCTCATCGGTCTGCCAGAACACGACCCGCACTTTGTGATACGCAAAATCTTTGGTGTTAAAAATCTTCACGCACTCATCGACTACGCCATCTTTCCAGCAATTCTTATACTTTTCCTCAATCCACGCCCGATGTTCATCCAAAAGACGATTGCGCTTATTCCCAAATGACTTAGGCTCTTTGTCAAACTGCTTGCGGGAATCGATGATCATCACTTTATCTTTATGGCTCTTGGGCTTTTTATTGGTTAAGATCCAAATATAGGTAAAAATGCCAGTGTTATAGAAAAGCTGATCCGGGAGCATGACGATACAGTCAAGCCAGTCATTTTCCAGAACCCAGCGCCGAATTTCACTTTCACCGGAACCACAATCGCCGTTGCTTAAGGGTGACCCGTTAAAGATGATCGCAATTTTGCTTCCGCCTTCATCAACCAATTTCATCTTAACCAGCATCGTCTGCAAGAAAAGAAGCGCACCGTCTGTCGTGCGCGGCATCCCGGCTTTATAACGGCTGCCCGCATATTCCTTGGCCTCTTTTTCATAACCGTCCTTACCGCCCCATGTCACACCAAATGGCGGATTTGAAAGCATATAGTCAAACGTCTGATCAGCCAGCTGGTCACCGTCTTCACGGTTCTGTAGCTTTTTATGGGGAATCAGCGAGTTGCCGTAATAAATATGCGCCTGCTTGTCGTTCTTGATCAGCATATCCGCCTGACAAATAGCGTAGTTGCCGGGCTGGCGTTCATGGCCATGCAAGGAAACAAGGTTCTCGACGTCCCGTTGTTCTTTTTCGTCTTGGCATTGATCCAGCAGATGTTCCTTGGCCACCGAAAGCATACCACCGGTTCCACAAGCAGGGTCATAGATCGAGATATGCTTCTTGGGAAGCGGAATATCCATCAATTCGACCATTAAGCGAATAATCTCCCGCGGGGTAAAATGCTCTCCAGCCTCCTCACCGCTTTGTTCTGAGAATCTCCTCAAGAGCTCTTCATAAATATAGCCCATCTCAAGGTTGGAAAACTGATCCGGGCCCAACTGCTCGTTAGCGTATTGGTTAAGAATCGGCTCAAGCCGCGAATTGGTGACCATCTTTCCTATGGTGGCGCGAAAGTCAAAACGATTAATGATGTCTTGAATATTCTCGGAAAACCCATTTATATATGCGCGGAAGTTCTTTTCAACAAGCGTAGGGTCTTCATCGCATATTTTCCGAAGTGTCCATGAGGTCTTATTCGAGAAAGGGATGTTGCGGGGATTAAGCTCAAGATTCTTCACCAATGAATCAAGCTCTTTATCTTTGATCGTTGGCCGCTTGCATTTTATTTTTTCGGCTTCTTTTGCGCGCCAGTTTATAAGGACACATTCAAAACGCCGGATGACGATCATCGGCAAAATAACGCTCTGGTACTCGTAAGCCTTGAACTTACCGCGTAACCGTTCCGCCGATTTCCAAATCTGATTGGCAAAATTATTCAGCCTGCTCTTATTAATAACTGCTGACATTCTGTTCTCCCTTTATTGCTCCCAGTAGCCACAACTCCAGAAAACAAATTATTGTATTCCCTTACTCGCTATCCCCTTAGACCACGCATCAATTTCATCTTTTCTAAACCGCCACTGCCCCCCAAATTTAAATGCCGGGACGCGTTTCTCCCGGCATAATCTTCTGACTGTGTAGGGGTGTAATCTTAAGACTTTGGCGACTTCATCTACGGTATAAAACTCAATGTTTTCTTGCATAAATACGACTCCGATTACAATTTGTTACATTATAGCACATCCAAAAGACTTTACCAGCAAAAAAGTTATGTAAAATATAAGGTCTTATATAACTTGCTATATCTCGGATCCTATGCCATATATGACTGAGGGCAAATACCGATGGAAAGAGCCATAAATGCCAAGATTGAGGCTTTAAAAAAGAGGTCGATTCCGGAGCTCCAGAAGGAGTTTGAGGTGCTGTTTGACGGCCAAAAGGCGAGCTCGGATAACAAGATCTTTCTGGTCAGAAGGATCACCTACCGGTTGCAAGAGCTGGAATATGGCGGTCTGTCGGAGAAGGCGCAGAATAGGCTTAAGGAGCTCATTGGGCTTTATGACCCGGTCAACAATAAAGCAATACGGCCCAAGGTGAGCGTAGAAACGCATGCCAGGACCAAAGCGCGCGGCCGCGATGTGCGCCTCCCTATTCCGGGAACAATCATTACTAAGGATTACCGCGGCAAAAAACACCAGGTTAAGGTGCTTGAAAACGGCTTTGAATATGAAAACAAGGTATATAAAAACCTCACAGCGGTGGCCGCAAAAATTACCGGAGCACACTGGAATGGTTATACCTTCTTTAATCTATGAAAACTACAGAGCCTAAAGAGAAAAAAATCATTAACTGCGCCATTTATACGCGTAAGTCTGTAAGCGATGGCTTAGAGCGCGACTTTACTACTCTGGATGCGCAGCGTGAGTCCTGCGAAAGCTACATTGCCAGCCAGAAGAACGAAGGCTGGATCTGCTTACCCGAAGAATACGATGACGGAGGCTTCACCGGCGCAAATACGGACCGACCAGCGCTTCAAAGGATGATGACCGATATTAAGGCTGGCAAGATAAACTGCGTCGTAGTGTATAAAGTCGACCGGTTATCGCGCTCCCTGCTTGATTTTGCAGAGCTACTTTCCGCATTCGAAGAGCATGGCGTAACATTTGTATCTGTCACGCAGCATTTTAATACGCAAAACTCAATGGGCCGGCTTACACTCAACATTCTCCTCTCTTTTGCCCAGTTTGAGCGCGAGATTATCAGCGAACGCACACGCGATAAGATGGGCGCTGCGAAAAAGAAAGGCAAATGGATCGGTGGAAGGCCTCCGTTGGGCTACAATATCGATAAGGAAAAACATAAATTGGTAATTAACCAAAAGGAAGCTGAGCTGGTGCGCAGAATCTTTAATACATACATCGAAAGACGCTCCCTTACATCAGCAACGATGATTATTAATGATCTGGGCTTAACAACTAAGCAGCATACTTCTGAAACAGGCAGAAAGTTTGGTGGGATTCAGTTTACCAGCAACGGATTGCAACGACTATTAAGGAACCCGCTTTATATCGGCAAGGTTTTATACCAAGATGAGCAATATGTAGGAGAACACGAGGCGATTATTTCGGAAGAAGCGTTTCAGAAGGCGCAAAGCATTCTCGCAGAAAACAGGCCCGAATGGAGCATGAAAAGAAGAACTAAGCACATTGGCCTGCTTACCGGACTGCTACGCTGTAAAACCTGTAACTGCGCGATGTATTTTTCCTACAACGTCAAAGCCAGCAAATACAGGTATCATTACTACCTTTGTATGAGCGCCAGTAAGCGCGGATACAAAACCTGCCCTACCCGCCTATTAAACGCCCAGAAGATTGAGCAGAAAATCATAGAATTACTCAGAACCTTAACTCCTCTACCAAAGCTCGACGAGAAAGTATGGGATACTTTTACCCTTGAGGAGAAGATTGCTATTATAAAAACAGTGCTTAAGGAAGCGAGTTTTGACGGCCACAAGGGGATTCTTGAAATCGTCCTGCTAAAAGACAACAAGAGGCGCCAATATAAAGTAGAAATAAAAGAGCTTAAGAACTTACCGACACCGCCTAACCAGGTTAATATCAAGAATGAGCCACTGCTACGGCAAAGGCTGATACTGGCCCACCAGATCCAGGATGTTATAGATGCCGGCCAAGCAAAAGACTTAAAGCAGGTGGCTGAGTGGCTTAGTTTAGGCGAAGTTTCGATCTATTTAATCATGAATACGCTCATGCTTGCGCCCAACATTCAAGAAGATATACTACTTTCTGATAATCAAAAGCTCTCTTCGATCCCCGAATACAAAGTCAACGAGATCTGCCGCGAAATATACTGGCAAAAACAAACTGACATGTGGCAGAAGCTGCTTCAAGACCCTACCGCTTAGCGATAGAAAACCTCTCTCCCCTTATATAATGGCCTCATGACCACCGAAATCGCCTCGAATATCGGCGATTTTTTCATTATATAGCGGGCATTATATAAGAGAGGAATTCGCCTATTTTGGCGATTAAGTGGCGCTATTCAGAGAGGCTTTTTAAACTGCTTGTGATGCGGATATAATCGGAATACAGCTAATAAACACAATGCCCTAACTCCTACGGACATCGCAACATAAAAAGGCCCATAACCGCCATCGCGATCATAGGCCTTAAACTCTCCACTACTACGAGGAGAACGATATTAATGGGGTACCCAAAGGGAATTGAACTATATATAGGTCTCGCCCCGGTCGCGATTGACTGTCTCCACTTGCCTCTATGCGTCCATCTCGCCGAGATTGTGTATAAAAATAAGGTTATTCGCGTTGCTTATCGATATGCATTATCGTCTGCTGAAAAACTGAAAAATCGGTTTTATTCGCAAGCACCAAGAGCACATCCCCTCCTTCTATGACAGTGGTCCCGGAAGGGATAACGAACTTATCGTTTCTGGAAATTAACATGATAAGACATTTTTCAGGGACGTTTAAATCGCGGATCATCTTGCCAGCGGCTTCTGAGTTATACGGAACTATGAGATCCGTAAGTTCCGCATCAATACCTTCTGTTTTTTCAAACTCTATGGGATAACTCTTTTTACCAATCAATGGAAGATCTTCTTTTAAGAGCTTTGAAACAAAAGGAATTGATGTGCCTTGAATAAAAACCGAAGCAATAACCACAAAGAATACGATATTAAAATAAACATCCGCCTGCGGTATGCCCGCAGTGAAAGGAAACGTTGCCAAAATAATCGGAACTGCACCTCTAAGCCCCACCCAAGAAAGCATAGTTTTTTTCCGTATACTCATTTTAAACGGCAGTAAACATAAAAATACGCTTAGAGGTCGGGCAACCATCATAAGAAGAATCGTAAGCGATAACCCTGCGCCAATGAGCGGCACAAGATGGGAAGGAAAAACAAGCAAGCCTAACGTCACGAACATGGCGATTTGACAGATCCACGCTAACCCGTCATGGAATTTCATAATGCTTCTTTTATTTTGAAACTCCGCCTGCCCCAACCCCAAACCCGCGAGATACACCGCAAGAATACCGTTACCTTTAAGGAAAATTGCAATTACATAAGTAAATAAAACCAGCGAGATCGTTATTACCGGATAGAGACCTTCATAGTCCAATTTCAGGCGCCTGACAAAAAATACAATAGCTCTCGCCATTACATAGCCGACAAGGGCTCCCATTCCCATATCCAGCACGAATCTGGGCACTAAGGATAAGATACTCATACCTTGTACGGATAAGAGGCTTATAAAACCCAGGGTAAGAAAAACAGCCATTGGGTCGTTACTGCCAGATTCAAATTCCAGTAATGGCTCCAAAGGTTTTTTAAGATTTATCCGTTTCGATCGTAGAATAGCGAATACAGCGGCAGCATCAGTCGAGGAAACGATAGAACCAAGAAGCATCCCCTGCAGAAATGTGAATTTCAAAATATAGACAGCGAAAAAACCTGTGATTATCGCTGTAAGCAAAACTCCCAATGTCGAAAGTATAACTCCCGGCCAAACAATTGATTTGGTATCTTTCCAATTAGTATCAAGTCCTCCCGAGAATATTATAAAAATCAGCGCTACAACACCGACGGATTTTGCTAACGGGGCATTGTCAAAATAAATGCCTCCTATCCCCTCCGAACCGGAAAACATCCCGATCGCCAAGAATACTAATAAAACAGGGAAGGCGAATTTATCTGAGAGCTTGCTTGAAACAACGCTCGCAAACATTAAAACCGCAACCCATAATAAAATAATTTCAAATGGCATAATCAGATTTTCCCTGTTTTTCTCTTAATAATTATATAAGATTCAACTTTCATACAATATTATAGCAATTCTATTTTAAAACACTACTTATAAAAATCTCCAGCGACGATAATAATGGCATTATCCTTCCACGCCTAACTGCCTCCGCCCTAAATCCCCGGGGAGTATCCTATGGTTTTATATAATGAAAAATTTCAGAGCAGTATACTCGCTAAATGTGCGCAAAATCTCATTATATAGCCGCCATTATATAAGATAGGAATTCGGCTTTTCCGGCGGAGATTGACCTATGTAAAAGCCTCTCTTATATACTGGAGGCTCTATCTGGTATTATGCGCAGATATCAGAAGAAATTATTGCCCCAAGCCCTAGGAACATCGACGGATAAAAAATCCCCGACAGATCTTCTCCGTCGGGGACTTTGTGCATCTAATTGCACTGCAATGAGATAGGATGATTGGGGTACCCAAAGGGAATCGAACTACATATAGGTCGCTCCCATCTGCTGATATGACTGCCTCTCCTTTAATATCCGGGGAATTTCCTACGAGTCTATATAATGAAAATATTTCGATGTATATGATTACAGAATATGCGCAAGAATCTCATTATATAGCGAGCATTATATGATATAGGAAATCGGCTTTCCCGACGGAAGATGACCTATATTATCGCCTTTTATATAGAGAAGATCTCTTATTGCGAAGGATGCGTAGATACCAAAAGAAATTATTGCCCCAACTCCTAGGGACAGCGCTACATAAAACATCTCCGACAGATATTCTCCGTCGGAGATGTGTCCTATGTCATTGCGCTGCAATGAGATAGGATAATTGGGGTTCGGAGAGAGGATCGAACTTTGCATAGGTCTAGCCCCGGGGCGCAATTGGCCACCTCTCCACTCTTTTCCAGCACAAGAATAATTCAATATCGCTTGTTTACAGGTTTACGCCCCGGACATCTCAGTTGGATTCGGGGTTTTAATGATCAAGAAGCTGGCGTCTTTATCAGAGCGGTTCGTTATATTCATCGCGGTTTTATAGGGAACTGGAATTAATGCTCCTTCCTGAGCGCGCTGTTCTGTCCCGTTCAAGTTAAGGACTACTTCACCCCTGACAACAAGTATATGAACGTTAGAATTCGCATTGTGCGCTGGTACGCTCTGACCCGGCCTCAAAGCCGCCTGCATCAGCAAAAGATACTTCTCATCTACGAGTTTCCTGCTTCCCATCTTTTGTTCCTGAAACGGGATATTCTCGAGCACATTGATCATTTTCCCCTCCCCTGCAGCATAGCCGCCAAATCCTGGTCAGGCGTTGAAATCAGTTTAAGATCGAACTTGTCCTGGAGGACTTTGAGCACATTCGCTGACACAAAGGCCGGCGGCATCGGGCCGATCCGGATCCCTTTAACATCGAGAGCAAACAATGTCAGCAGGATCGCCACAGCCTTCTGCTCGAACCACGATAACACGATAGACAACGGCAATTCATTCACCCCGCACTTAAATACTTGAGCCAAAGCAAGCGCTACCTGGATGGCAGAATACGCGTTATTGCACTGTCCGACGTCAATCAGCCGGGGGATTCCGTCGATCGCTCCGAAGTCAAGCTTATTGAAACGATATTTACCGCAAGCCACCGTAAGAATAACGCAATCCTGGGGGACTTTCTGGGCGAGTTCCGTGAAATAATTCCTGCCCGGCTTGGCGCCGTCACAACCGCCGATCAGGAAGAAGCGTTTGATCTTACCGGCCTTGACCGCGGCGACGATCTTATCCGCAATGCCCAATATAGCCGTATGATGGAACCCGGTCATGATCTTCTTACCCGGAGCTTCAGGCAACGGAGGCAAAGCTTTAGCCTGCGCGATCAACTGGCTGAAATCGCGTTTAACCAAGTGTTTCGCTCCCGGGATCCCGGGAGTGCCAATGGTATATAAACGGTCAAGATAAGTATTCGGCGGCGGGATCAAAACGCAGTTCGTCGTTGCCAGCACCGGTCCGCTGAATGAAAGAAACTCTTTCTTCTGCTCCTGCCAGGCCCCGCCATAGTTACCGGCCAAATGCTTGAATTTCTTAAGTTCGGGATAGCCATGCGCAGGCAGCATCTCGCCATGAGTATAAACATTTACACCGGTTCCTTCTGTCTGTTTCAAAAGTTCATACAGATCAAGAAGATCATGGCCGGTTATCAGGATCCCTGGTCCGGCTTTGGTGCCTGTTTCGACTTCAGTCGGAACTGGATTTCCAAACCTGCCGGTATTGGCTTTATCCAAGAGCTCCATTACCTTAAGATTGATCTGTCCGCACTTGAGCACCATGGCCAGATACTGATCCAGATCAAAACTGACATTGGTAATCGTTTCAAACAACGCCTCGTGCATAAACGCGTCCACCTCTTCATCCCGCGCACCCAGCTGCCGGGCATGATAAGCATAAGCGGCAATCCCTTTCAACCCGAATAACAGGGTATCCTGAAGGCTTTGAATATCCTCACTTTTGCCGCACACTCCTGCTTTCGTGCACCCTGTACCACCTGCCGTCTGTTCACATTGATAACAAAACATTATTATCCTCCTTGTATGCTGATGATTTCTTCGCGAAACGGAATTCCCGTTTTTCCGTTATCGGCTAAAGCCTGCTTGATCACATTGACCAACCCAGCGCAACAGGGCACCTCCATACGCGCATAGACTATCGATTTGAAATCGTTCTGCGCGATTATCTGATTGAGTTTTTCTTTATACGCCTGGGGATCGTCGAGCTTGGGGCAAGCTACCAAAAGTACTTTTCCCTGAAGGAACCTGTTGTGAAAATCGGCACAGGCAAAAGGCACACAGTCAGCGCAGATCAAAAGATCGCTCCCGTTAAGATACGGCGCCTGCGCAGGCACAAGCCTCAACTGTACAGGCCACTGGCGTAACTGCGACTCCTGATGTGTGCGCGCGCCTGCCGCCACGCCAGGCTTTCCCGTGCGAAAATCCATCACCTTAGCGCCCGGGCATCCGCAAGAAGCCTTTTTCTCTGTGACATGCGCCCGAACCGCCGCCTCATCGAACGCGGCAGCCTCGCGCTCCTCCATCGTAATCGCTCCCTGGGGACAATGCCCCAGACAGGCGCCTAACCCGTCGCATAAAACATCCCCGATCAATCTTGCCTTGCCGTCAATGATCTTGATCGCGCCTTCGCGGCAGTTTGGAATACATAATCCGCAGCCATTACATTTAGCTTCATCGATCTTAATGATCTTTCTTTTCGCCACCGCCCTGCCCTCCCTTTAATTGTTTCCACCGCTGCTCTCCGACACACTCCCTGGCATGAGCGCACCAATCCACGCACGAAGGCAGCCGCTGCCTGCAAACCTGTTCTTTACACTTAGGGCAACGGACATTCATCTCATCCGAGAACATCTCAACCTGATACCCGCAATTAACGCAGGTTACATTCTCGACTTTTATATTACGCCTATCCTGGCCTGGGCATTCGGGAGCGATCCCCATACGTCCTCCTACTTACGCAAAAGCTTGGCTATCGTTATAGAACGCAGCTTTGTTAAAGCAAAATCCTCTATTACACTAATTTCAGCGCGTAAAGGGCAGGAATTTCTGTTAGGACAGACCCTTTTCTTGAATAAACATTCATTCAGCTGTACCGGCCCTTGAAAAACAGTCATAAGATCAACCAGACTGATTTTGGCAGGTTCGCGTTTAAGAACAAACCCGCCTCCTTTGCCTTTCAGTGACTCTAATACATCTGCCTTAGTCAACCGCTGCAGAATGCGCCGCAAAAAAGGCCGAGGAATCTTTAACTCTATAACCAGATCGGAAACAGCAACCATGGATTTCCTGGCTGCCATCACCAGTAATGCCCTTACCGCATAATCGGTGTCACGTGTCAGTAATTTCACAATGGCTCCTGTATTAACAGATATAATGATACCATATTAGTATCATTTGTCAATAAAAAATAATTTCTATTTGTAAATTGCCCGGGGAGTGTCCTATGGTTTTATATACAGACAATATTACCATACGTATGAATGCGAAATATCCGCCAAAATGCCTGTATATACGCGCCTGTTTATAAGATAGGAATTCGGCTTTTCCGACGGAGAATTACCTATATGATTGCCTATATTATTTACAGAATTATTTTTTGCACATTATCCGTCGATACAAAAATATATTATTGCCCCATCTCCTAGGGACATCGACAGATAAAAAGTCCTCGACAGATGTTCTCCGTCGAGGACTAGTTGCAACTCATTGCAGTGCAACGAGATAGGATAAATGGGGTGGGTAAGGAGACTTGAACTCCCAACCACCTGAGCCACAGTCAGGTGCTCTGACCAGTTGAGCTATACCCACCATTTTTTACGAGTGTTAATTATAGCAGGTTTTTGCATACCTGCATAGCAAGATTTTTTTTGTCAATTACGCTATTTGGAGTATAATATGGCGTTAAGGAGGACTCATACCATGGACAATAAACGCCAGAACGTTTTTCAGTGGAAAACGAAATTAAGCACCCCGTTTGTCGTTATTTCCGTATGCGGCATGCTTATGTTCACGCTCGTGTTCGGGATCCTCGTATCTGTAACGATGTCGGACCAGATGACGTTCAACCCGAACGCCCAGAACATCTGGCGCATAAGCTTTTTGGTATTCATCCTCATCCAGCTCGCCGCGAACGCCTCGCTGTTATTCATTATTTTCAACACTCTCCACAGGACGATCGGCGCATTTCCCCGGATCGAGAACAACCTTGAAAAGGTCATCAATGGAGATTATTCGATCCGCATTGGGGTGCGTAAAAAGGACAATGAGCATGTGGCGTCGCTCGCATCCAAGATCAATAAAGTGCTGGAAGTGCTGGAAAGTAAAGCGAAGTAGTCCTGCCTATGAATGGTCGGGGCGACAGGACTTGAACCTGTGACCTCTTGCTCCCAAAGCAAGCGCTCTAGCCAAACTGAGCCACGCCCCGCGAGATCTTGTCAAGCGTGTCCCGTAAGCCGGCACGGCTTACGGGGGAGCCACGCCCCGCGAATTATTGTCATCGTGGCGTGTCCTGTAATCCGCCGAAGGCGGATTCAGGAGAGCCACGCCCCGCGGATTATTGTTCCGGTTCCGGGCCGTTCTGCGAAACCGGCCCTTCCCTGCGGAATGACGCCTTGATGGACCTGCCGATCTCCCTGCCGACGCTCGTCACTCCGCTGATCAAAGCCGACGACACGTCGCTGACGCCCTTGACGGTCCCGCCGACCACCTGACCCGGCACTTCCATGACCTTGGATGCGGTAACACCCTGTTCCCTGCGCGCCTGGCTGATCGTATTGTAAAACGCGTTCTTGATCGGGTTCAATCCGAATTCAGGGCTGTCCATCTTGGTCTTGATGGTAAAATTAAGCTGCACCTTGCCGTTGTTCATCGCCTGGAAGAACTGCAGCACTTTCTGGGCGAGCCGCTCGGAACGCGACTGCTCGGCATCAGGCTCACGATCCTTAAAACTCAATTCCGTCAGCTCAAGATGGCATGCCGCGGTAACATCGTTGTTCAATCCCGTTACATTGCTCGTAAACGTAAGTTTGGCTTTCTGAATGTTCGCTTTATCCAGGCTGAACCATCCCGAATAATACGGGTAAAGATACAACGCATCGATATCTTTCACGTCGAGTATTGCCCGCATGTCCTTGCGGTCGTAATTCATCCAGCCGTCAAGCTTAACAGTCCCCTTTTCCGGCGAATCTTTCCATGGGACATCCGCGGAAAGGACAAACTTGGTCACGATCTCCCGGGGAAATTGATAGGCGTTGGTGACTGTAACGTTCAGGTTTGTCGCAGTGATGCTGATGCCGTCCGTTTCGGGGGAAACGCCTTGATCGACGTATACGAACACGCCGTCAACGATGCGCAGATGATGAAAGATCAGGGACGGGAATTTCGGCTGTACCGTCACTGGCACCGTCACTGGCTGTGCCTGAACCGGCTGCGGCTCTGCAGGAACAGGGCTCGCGTCCACCTCCGCTGCAGGCTGTTGCGGCGCAGGATTGGTATAAGAAATTTCCGGTTTGACCACCTCGATGGAGTATATGATGATCTTGCCGGTCACCAGGCCAAGAATGCTCGGAGATACGCTGACTGAGGCGGCCGTGCCGATGCCGTCTATCCGCACGTCATCGATCCTGATCGACCACAGCCCGGTCATGCGCACGCTCGCGACGGACACGGGGCGGCCCAGGATACGGGAAAGCTGATCGGTAACGATCTTTGTGCCCTGGAGGGTAAAGAAAATCCACGCGCCGGCGTATGCGAGTGCGCCGGCAATAAGCAAGATGATGACGATGTGTCGGACGAGTTTCATGATAAATGGGATCTACGCGCCTGGCCCCTGCTGTTTCGCTGCGCGAAACACAGGGACTGCGGCGGATGCATTCGGGATCTACGCGCCTGGCAGGAATCGAACCTGCTACCCACTGCTTAGCGTACCGCATCGGATTACTCCGACCGTATTTACGTTGCGGTCTGGACTATGTCTTCACCTTTTCAGGTGTGTGGCGTATAGTCTCTGAGGACTCCCCTTTCGGGTTGCCTGCAAGTTGTCCGATATTTCGATCGGAGATCCTTGCATACAGCCACATTCACTCTATGTGTTCTTATTCCACATAGAGGCTCCTTGGTTGAAGGCAGTTGCTCTATCCAAGTGAGCTACAGGCGCATTTAAGAGGGTTATTTCTTGACTTGTGCTTCCTGCTCGATGACGAATTCGCCGGAAATATTATAGCTTTTGGTCAAATAGATCATGGCCTTGTTGCACAGGCCCTGCTTCATATACAATACCGCCATGTTGAAATTCGCCGGCTTGTACTCGGGATCGAGCTTCAGCGCCTCCAGGAACATCGCCTCGGCCCGGTCCATCTCCCCTTTTTCGGCATAGATGACGCCGACGTTATTGTAAACGAACTTCCGGTAGTTCGCCGCGTCCACTCCGATGACCATCGCCTTCTGATACGACACGATAGCGGCGTCGAAATTTCCCGCCTTCTGGAGCTGGATGCCTTCGTTATAATAATTCAGGCCTTCTTCTTCGACGAGTTTCCCCGCGAACGAAACCCCGGCCCACAGCAGGACTGCAGCGACCGTTATCGATACTTTTCTGGCAATCACCGTGCCCTCCTTTCTCTTCATAGTATAATGACCCCTTCGGATAGTAAGATTATATCAACCTTCCCCGGTGTTCTCAATATATTTCTCAAGGACCTCATGGAATTTCTTCAAAGCGCGGTACCGGTGGGATATGGAATGCTTGATCCGCGAACCGAGCTGGCCGAAGGTCATGCCATAGCCGGGCACGCGGAAGATGGGGTCGTATCCGAACCCGCCCGCACCCGCAGGTTCATACGCGATGAAACCGTAACAGCGGCCTTCCACGACGCCGATGAGCCCTGACGGATCGGCCAGTGCGACGGCACAGCTGTAATGGCAGCGGCGCTTGCGCATGGGCAAGCCGCGAAGCAACCGCAATACTTTCCGATTGTTCTTCTCATCGCACTTTTCGGCGCCGCTGAAACGCGCTGACCGCACGCCCGGAGCGCCGCCGAGCGCGTTGATGCACAATCCGGAGTCTTCGCCCATGGCGAGCTTTCCGTAAAACCGCGCCGCGGCAACGGCTTTTTTCGCGGCGTTGGCCCGGAAGGTAGCGCCGTTCTCGATGATGCGGGGGACGCGGGGAAAATCGGCGAGGGATACGATATGGAACCGGAGATCCTTGAATATCTCCCTGATCTCCTGAAGCTTCTTCTTGTTCTGCGTGGCGACGATGAGTTCGCGGGGCATGCGTTAAAGAATACCTTTGAGATACTGCCTCTGCAAACCGATAAGCCGGTCGATGCCTGACTGCGCCAGCGCGAGCATGCCCATCATCTGGTCTTTATTGAATGTGACGCGCTCGGCAGTGCCCTGGATCTCGATGAACTCGCCGGCTGAGGTCATGACGATGTTCATGTCCACGTCGGCGCGCGAATCCTCCTCATACGCCAGATCGAGCATCATGGCGCCGTTGACGATGCCGACGCTCGTCGCGGCGACGAATTCCCGCACCGGGATCCCGGAGATAGCGCCGCCTTTCTTGAGAACGTTGAGCGCATCGACGAGCGCGATAAAAGCGCCGGTGATGGATGCGGTGCGCGTTCCGCCGTCTCCCTGGAGAACGTCGCAGTCAAGCCATATGGTGCGCTCGCCGAGTTTGTCCATATCGGTCACGCTCCGCAGGGACCTGCCGACAAGCCGCTGGATCTCATAGGTCCTGCCTGAATCCTTGTTGCGCTGGATGCGCGTCTTGCACGACCGCGGCAGCATGCCGTATTCGGCGGTCACCCATCCTTTGCCGCTGTTGCGCAAAAACGGCGGGACGCTCTCTTCGACCGAAGCGCTGCAGACCACTTTGGTATTGCCCATCTCGATCAGGCACGAGCCTTCCGCGAACTTCAGATAATTGCGCGTGATCGTGACCTTCCGTAATTCGTCAGGAGCCCTGCCGTCGATCCTTGGCATTTCGAATCCTTTCTCTTGGAATATTATTCCTTTACGCTGATCCTGTTCTTGCCTTCGTTCTTTGCCTTGTACAGCGCCTGGTCCGCGTTCGATATGAACTCGTCTTTCTTGATGCCGGCGCGGAACGACGCGATGCCGCCGGACAGAGACAGATGCACTTCCTTGCGCACGCCTTTATTGACCAGTTCCAGCTTGCCCACGGACCTTCGGATCTTCTCCGCTGCCGCCAGGGTCCCTTTCGTATCCGTATAGGGCAGGATGACGACGAACTCGTCCCCGCCGTAACGGCAGATGATATCGACCTGCCGGACGTTCTCCTTGATGACCCAGGCGATGTGCTTGAGGACCCGGTCGCCTTCGAGATGGCCGAACTGGTCGTTATACGTTTTGAAATGATCGACGTCGAATATGAGAAGCGAAAGCGGATGTTTATACCGTTCCGCGCGCATGATCTCGACGGTCAGCTGTTCCTGAAAATACCGGTGGTTGAACACGCCGGTCAGCGAATCGGTGATGGCCAGGGACCCGAGCGTTTCGCACAGGCGGATGTTCTCGATCTGCGCCACGGTCTGATGCGCCAGAAGCGACAGATACCGAAGGTCCTCTTCGGTGAATATCTTCATCTCCGACAATTTGTCCGTCACGTTCATGACGCCGATCACCTGCGTGTCGATCTTGAGCGGCAGGGAGACGAACGACTTGGTTTTGTACTGCCCGCCCCGGGCGAACATACTGCACCGGGGGTCAGTCTCGATATCGGTGACGAGCAATGCCTCCCCTTCCTGCGCGACCCATCCGGAAATAAGCTCACCGACCTTGACCCGCCAGGAAACCTTGTCTTTTTTTATGCCGCGCGATCCTTTCAGCACCAGCTCATTGGTCGCCTCGTCGAGGAACAACAGGGACGCCTTTTCCGCCTCGACGATCTCGATCGCCCGGTCAGCGACGAAGTCGGCCAGGTCCTCGAGGCGGTACACCGCCGACATGCGCGTATAAGCGTCCATGACGATCTCGAGCTTGAGCTTCTCCTTTTCCAGCCGCTCGAGAAGCTCCCGATTGCGGAAAATGAGCGATTGTTTTTCAAGGCCCCGGCGTATGACAAGCTTCAGATGCTCGATATCGTACGGTTTGATGATGTAGTCGTACGCGCCGATCTTGAGCGCTTCGATGGCGGACGAAACGGTCGCGTAGCCGGTCGAGATGATAAAGCATATCTCCGGATTCCGGCGGCTGATCGTGCGGATCAGCTCCAGCCCCTGGATATCGGGCAGAACGA
>Ga0302251_1000391_pt1 | contig 41912 bp, 43 predicted proteins | sample AAG_RA_Gln_MG_FD_193534 | JGI IMG/M metagenome (GOLD analysis project Ga0302251, IMG submission 193534) | Enriched activated sludge microbial communities from anaerobic digester in WTTP, New Holstein, Wisconsin, United States - AAG_RA_Gln | ecosystem: Engineered > Bioreactor > Anaerobic >... | reverse complement strand
GGAATTGTTTAAGACTTCATTTTGATAGTATGGACAAACCAAACTTTGTGTGACGTTGTATTGAAATTGTATGCGATATGTGCTATAATAAGCACACAAATAGAAAGAGGTGATTTAGATGGCACAAACCACATTAAGTGTGAGAATGGATGAGAATATAAAAAAACAATTTGACGCCTTTTGTGCAGAAGTAGGTATGAACACCTCTGTTGCGATTAATCTTTTTGCTAAAGCCGTTTTAAGAGAGCGGAGGATTCCGTTCGAAATTGCACTGAATGATGATCCGTTCTATAGCGACGCAAATTTGGCTAGACTTAAGAAAGCTATAGCACAACTTGATGAAAGTAATTTAATCGTCAAGTCTATGGATGAGCTTGAGGAGATGGAACGTGAATAATCTAGCGTTCACACCTGAAGGCTGGGAAGATTATTTGTATTGGCAATCACAGGATAAAAGAGCATTAAAGCGAATTAATCTACTTTTACAAGATATAATTAGAAATGGCTATGACGGCATAGGAAAACCAGAGCCTTTAAAGTACGATTATAAAGGATTTTGGAGTAGACGAATAGACGATAATAACCGAATAGTTTATCGAGTAGATGGAGAGCAAATTATTATTGCACAATGCGGATCACATTATCGTGACAAATGAACTCTAAGAAATTTACAATCGATAAATAACCCATAACGATGTCGATTAGTGAGGTATTTGACGCTTAGATTTTAATCTAGGTTTGTTTTTCAGACGTGATTGGCTCAGAATTCTATTATGAAAAGCAATTTAATTTGGCTGCCGATGGTAGTATAACGACCATCGGCAGCCTGTTTTTGTTTTAGACATGAATAGGGGGCACTATTCAAATCCCTCTAGCATAATAAACCATTAGTAGTTGTTGAAGCGGTTTAACTTGGTATAATGTAATTATCATATCGTATTTATGTGGAGGTATGGCATGGACGTTCGTTGGCATCAAAGATTTGATAATTATCGCAAAGCATTGAGTCAATTAAATGAGGCTATTGAAATTATGAATGCAAAACAGCTTTCAAATTTGGAAAAACAAGGCGTTATTCAATCATTTGAATATACGCATGAATTGGCCTGGAAAACATTGAAGGATTTCCTATTGTCCAGAGGAACAGTTGACCTGTTTGGATCAAGAGATGTTGTCAGAGAATCTTTCCAGCTTGGTTTGATAGAGAATGGTGAAATCTGGATGGAAATGATTAAGAGTAGAAATCTTACAAGTCATACTTATAACGAAGCTACAGCAGATGAGATCATTACTTTAATACATGATCACTATTTCTCTGAGTTTGTTCTGTTAAAAGACAAATTGTTGAGTCAACAAGAAAAAGAGAGTGAATGATCATGAAATATGGTTTAAGTGAAAATGTACAAAGAGTAATCAGGTCTGTTTTCGAAAAACAACCCAAAGTAGAGAAAGCCATCTTATATGGCTCTAGAGCCATTGGTAATTACAAGAATGGCTCAGATATTGATTTGATGCTAGAGGGAGATCAATTGAGGCTGGAAGATCTACTCTCTATAATGGTGCAATTGGACAATCTCGACCTTCCTTATAAATTTGATATTTCAGATCGGAAAAGTATTCAAAATGATGCCCTACTTGAACACATCGAAAGGGTAGGTACCATTTTTTATAGCAAGGTTTGATATATCATTTTTTCCTCAAAACCAACTTCATCAACTTCAGAGCAGGTGCCAGGTAGACGTGCACGTACCGTCACGTTTTTCGGAACGATGACGTTTAAGAAATTTGAAAAGTCTGCAAATGCTTATTTCGTTCAAAAACAACTTCATTAACTTCACAGTAGATATAAATGGTGAAGTTCGAGAAATTATTTTACAATTCAAACTGTGCAACCTTCGTTGATTGATTCGATCTTCGGAGGTTGTTTTTGTCAATTATTCCCTAAATCCACGATTAATGGACTAGTAGTTCATAGAGTTCAAATTAGCAGTTCAAATACTAGCGTTCAATAATTGCATGTTATTTTAGACCGCATTATTTGACTTTGCCCTACTCATGACAATATCTAAGTAAGAATGATAGCAATTGGTATAGCTCTTGATCTTTGGGTAACAATACTTTATCAGAATACTGATATGGATAATTTCAAAATCATATACTTTTTTATTTTTGTTCATTGTAGGGTTGTCAGGTTCAAACACGACTATCAAACCAAACAATAGACTCTGGGAGGTCCTAATTTGATCACATTTTTTGAACAATTCACTCCAGTACAACAAGCCTTAATAGGCACACTGTTTACCTACGGTGTTACAGCCTTAGGTGCTTCACTGGTATTCTTTTTTAAAAGCATCAACAAAACAGTGTTGAATAGTATGCTGGGATTTGCAGCAGGGGTTATGATTGCAGCAAGTTTTTGGTCACTTCTGGCACCTGGAATTTCTTTAGCTGAAGAGTTAGGACAAACAGCCTGGTTGACAGCTGCCATCGGGTTTCTTTTAGGTGGTGGATTCTTGTACGCGGTAGATAAGTTGATGCCTCACCTCCATCTAGGTTTACCTGTTGAAAAAGCTGAGGGTCCCAAAACGTCATGGCACAGAAGTGTACTACTTGTGCTCGCAATCACCCTGCATAACATCCCTGAAGGATTGGCCGTTGGCGTAGCCTTTGGTGCAGCGGCCAGCGGCAGTATTTCCGGCGCAACAGTGGCCGGCGCTGTGGCACTTGCCATAGGTATAGGGCTTCAGAACTTTCCTGAAGGCGCTGCCGTTTCCATTCCGTTGAGACGTGAGGGATTCAGCAGAAGGAAAGCATTTTTGTACGGACAGGCTTCTGGTTTAGTCGAACCCATTGCCGGCGTCTTAGGTGCGCTGGCGGTGATCAGGATGCGTCCAATTTTGCCGTATGCTTTGGCGTTTGCAGCAGGGGCTATGATCTATGTTGTCATTGAAGAACTTATACCTGAGGCGCAAAGAGATGAAGGCGGTTCGAAGACAGATGTCGCAACCATTGGTGCGCTCGTGGGGTTTAGTGTGATGATGATTCTGGATGTTGCCTTAGGGTAAGTGATTGGCAAAGAGTTGTATGCTTTCGGAAAACTGATGTGAAAATATGATCAAAATTTGTAACTGGGCTGCTCATGGCGAAACTGACCATCGGCAGCTTGTCTTTGTTTTTGCCTTGGTTAATGCATACACTTCGATTCCTTACATGAAGATCAATATTGACCACTCCAAAAAAATATTTGATCAAATGTAAATATATGGTTATAATACTTATATATAACATTTGTAAAAGGAGGTATTTTTTAGGTGGCCACAGTGACTAAGACCATTGGTATGAATGGTTTGGAAGGATTTGTGATCAAAGTTGAAGCGAGAATTCTCAAAGGGGTCCCCACCATGAGCATCATTGGTCTGGCAGACAAGGCCATCAAAGAGTCCAGAGACAGGATTGAAGCCTGTTTCAACACCATGGGCATGAGTTTTCCTAAGGGGAGAATCGTATTCAACATGCTGCCCCAAGACGTGCAAAAGAGCGGGGGATACCTGGATCTGCCCATGTTTCTCAGCCTCGCCATTGAATGCGGTGAAATCAATCCTGACCATGTGAGTCTAGATGAGACCGTCTTCTTCGGGGGAATCAGCTTGTGCGGTGATCTGGAGAACTTCAACGGCATACTGCCCATGCTGATCCAGGCCAGGCAGAACGGTATTAGATTTGCGGTGCTTCCAAATGCCTGCATGGCTGAGGCTGTCAAGGTCCACGGCATCCAGTGCTTTGGGTTTGACAATATCCACGACCTCGTCGAGTGGTTTGAAGGCCGGATGCACTACACCTCAAAATCTGCAGTGGCAGCCAAGCCTCCCGCCACTTCAAACCTCGATTTCAGCCAGGTCAGAGGTCAGGATCATCTGATAAAGTTTGTGGTGGCTGCCGCGGCGGGGGGGCATAACTTGTTGCTCGTTGGGCCTGCAGGCTGCGGGAAGTCCATGATCGCAAAACGTATCGAGACGATTCTGCCGGACATGAACGAGGATGAGGCGCTGGAAGTCATGGCCATCCACAGTGTGGCGGGAGTGACTCGCAGCCATGAAGAAGCCATGCGGCGACCCTTCAGGAGCGTGCATTACAACGCCTCCGCCAACGCCATTATAGGCGGCGGGACGAACGCCAAGCCTGGGGAGATTACCCTTGCGCATAACGGCGTCCTGTTTCTGGACGAACTGCCCGAGTTTTCACGAGCCGCGCTGGAAGCTCTGCGTCAGCCGCTGGAAGACCGGGTGGTGAGGGTCGCCAGGGTCAGGCAAACGAATGTCTACCCTGCGAACTTTATGCTGGTGGCGGCTATGAATCCTTGCCCCTGCGGCAATTTTGGCTCCGGAAAATGCATTTGCTCGCCACATAAGGTCCGGACCTATCGGCAGCGGATCTCAGGACCAATTCTGGAACGCATGGACATACAGAAGTTCATGAATAAGGTGGATCTATTCGAGGATGCAAGCGCGAGAAACAACATTCAGGGAAAATTGACCGCAGGGGCTGATAAATCAAACTTAACACTGCACTCTGAGCCACAGAATCACAACCTCCCAAAAGACTTGAAAACGAATAACCCGAGTGCCTCCGCCACCCTCAAGAAGAAAGTCGAAAAGGCCCGGGCCATTCAGGCTGAACGCTTCAAAGGTCACGACGGCGTATGGACCAATGCCCAGATGGACGTCACCTTGATAGACCGCTTCTGCGCCATTGATGAGGCATCCGCGGCGCTCATTCAGAGTGCCCACGATTCGAACCAGTTCAGCGCCCGGAGCTATCACAAGATCCTCAAGGTCGCCCGCACCTTCGCGGATCTGGACGGCGCCGCAGACATCCGCAGGGAAGATGTGGTTTCGGCCCTACTTTCCAGAGATCTGGACAGGATCGATGCCACACCGCTGAAGGGCTGGTGACCTATGAGGCCTGCTAAAACCCAAACGCAGCATCAGGAGAAAAACCGTTCACTGCAGATCAAGTCCATCAAGCCCATCAAGCCCATGAAGCCCCTGGAGACCCCGAATCCCTACTGGATTTGGCTCGCTGAGCTCAAGGGCGTGAGCATCAAGGCGAAACTGCAGCTCCTGCGTCATTTTTCCACCCCTGAAAACCTTTGGTCTGCCGATGGTCTCGATCTCCCACCCCTCACCCAAGGTCAGGGATTTGTTTCCGATTGGAAGAAGCTTAAAAACCTGGATTCCGCCAAACGTCTTCTGGAACGTAATGAGATTCTCGGCATCCAGCTTTGGACGCTGGATCCGGAGGAACTTATGGATCCTTTGATTGAACTGCGACCATCGGCAGACACGTTTTTGGTAGTTTATGCCCTGGGCAACCCACAAACCGGGCCTTCCGCCGCGGTAATTGGAACGCGCCAAGCTTCAGGTGACGGTTATCATGCGGCAGAATTGGTATGCAAAGACTTAATACGGTGCGGCGCCTGCATCAACAGCGGCTTGGCATTCGGCATTGACAGCTTTGCTCATAATTTTGCGCTGGCTGAAGGAGGGCGGACACAAGGCTTTGTGGCCCATGGTCTGGATCAGTGCTATCCAAGCGAGCATTATAGTCTCATGAGAAGCTTGAGCGAGCATGGCGCCGTCATCTCGCCATTTCCCCTTGGTATAGACCCTTACAAAGCAAATTTCCTAAGACGCAATGCCTTAATGAGCCTCTGGTCGGAGGAGGTCATTCTGATAGAGGCAGGTCTGAAGAGTGGGGCTTTGAATACAGCGGAGCACGCCCTCCGACAGGGAAAACGTCTTTGGGCAGTGCCCGGGCGACGGGGATCAATACAATGTGAAGGGAACCAGAGGCTGCTGGCGCAGGGTCTTGCTGCGGCTTATCCTGTCACGCTGGGTGCTGTTGCTGAACACCCCGTCCTGGACCTGCTGAGGGGTAAGGCTATGTCCACTCAAGCTATTGCGGAAGTGCTGAGTTTGCCCCTTAATCGCCTCGAGCAGGATCTTCTTTCGTATGAGAAACAACTGAAAGTCGCTTATTTACCAGACGGTCGCTGGCATTACAGAGGATGGTGAGACGGGTGAGCAGAAAACCCAGGATTGTTTATGATGGCGCGATCTACCATATTACCCAACGGGGAAACAACCGTGCTTACATTTACAATGACCAGCTGGACAAAGCGAAGTTTTGTGATTTGCTTAAGGAAACCATGACCATGGAAGACTATGGCTTTTCGCTGCTCTATTATGTGCTGATGGATAATCATTACCATCTGGTTATTGAGACGCCTGAGGCTTCCATTGACCGGATTATGCACCGCATTAATATGCTGTATACAAAATATTTCAATAAGAAATACGGGCGGAGCGGAGTTCTTTACGAAGGACGCTATACCGGCATTCTCATCCTGGACAACAGTTATCTGATGACGGTGATCCGCTATATTGCCTATAATCCTGTGAGGGCTGAATTGGTGAAGTCACCTGCCGATTATCGCTGGTGCGCTCACCTGGACGTTGTTGCCAAGCAGCATGGGCTTGTGGATGTGGCTGGGCTCCTCAGCAAGTTTGATAAGGATCCTCAAAAGGCAAGGGCGGCTTATGAGCTGCTGGTTACTGGAGAGGTGCCGGAAGGTAAACACAAACGGTCTGATGTTGACAAAAAAGGTCAGAAGCGAATGACCAACCTGGAGTCCATGTTCCGCAGTGAGATTAAGGATGAGGCCGTACGCACGCTGGTGTGTCAGCGCGACAAATCGCAGCAGATTAGTGCGCAGCGCCAGAAGTTTGCGGAAAGGGCTTATCTGGCCGGGTTTTACGTTAAAGAGATTGCGGCACTTCTCAATATGACACCGCGGGCGGTTTATTATACGCTGGAGGGGACAAGGGCGAAGGCGAGGCTTATGAAGGGGATGGAGTGAAGGGGGGTACGTGGCGGGTCCAGGACGGCAATTCCCGTACCAGGCACGATTTTCGGAACACCAACGTGCAATTATTTTGTCAAGACTGATATTGCTTGCTTTCACGAAAAGTAACTTCATTATCTTCACTGGCGCTACCAGGTACGGGAACATGAAGTTTGAGTGACAATAAGCACAAAAACTGATCAATACTTGATTTGAATATGTTGATAATATATACTCTAGATATATTTATTTACCAGATTGGTAAATAAAACTAGAGGTGATGATTTGCTCATTAAATATAATAAGAAATCACTTGAGAAGGAATGCAACGACTATTCAAGAGCTATTAGATCTTATGGGCAAAATAGCGCTAAAATCCTTCATCGGCGTATTCGAGAATTAAAAGCTGCTGAGTCATTGGATGAGATGGTTAATCTTGGAATAGGAAGATGTCACGCATTAAAAGGTGATCTTCAGGGCAAATATGCACTTGACCTTGAGCAACCGTTTAGATAAATTGTTGAACCTGAAAAGAATGAAGATGGGCGTTATGAAATTAGAATAGTCAACCTTTTGGAGGTTAAAGACTACCATGGAAACTAAGATAAATGAAATTATTGCGATCCCTCCAGGCGAAACCATAAAAGAAATGTTGGAAGATCGAGACATGAGCCAAGTAGAATTTGCTGAGCGAATGGACTGCAGTACGAAATTCATTAGCCAGCTAATTAATGGCAAAGTCGCATTAACCCATCCAACAGCATTGAAATTAGAGAGTGTCTTAGGCGTCCCTGCTCGGTTTTGGAACAATCTAGAGGCCCTTTATCAAGAGGATTTGGCTAGAATTGATCAAATAAGCAATCTTGAGTCTGAAATTAACCTGTCAAAGTCATTTCCATACTCAGATCTAGCTAATAGGAAATGGGTAAAAAAAACTAGAAATGCTGTTGAACGCGTTGAAGAATTAAGAAGTTATTATGAAGTAGCGACACTTGGAAGTATTAAAAATCTCAATACATTTAAAGCTGTTTTCAGGAAGGTAGACCACGGAAAAGCTTCTGAATATGCTTTATCGGCCTGGATCCAAAAGGGTTATCTTGAAGGACGAAAGATTTCAACTCCACCCTACAACAAGCGATTGTTGACAGCTAGATTGCCTCAATTACGCTCTTTAATCAATCAGGAGCCTTCTGACTTCCAAACTGAATTAATCAAATTATTGAGTGAATGTGGCATCGCTCTGGTTTTCCTGCCTCACATAAAAAATACCTATGCTCATGCAGCAACAATTTGGGCAAATAAGATAAAACCCATAATCATCCTATCAATAAGAGGGAAGGATGCAGATAAATTTTGGTTCAGTTTTTTTCATGAAATTGGACACTTAATACTACATGAGAAGGATCATACATTCATCCAATATGATGACATCGATTTTAAGGATGAATTGGAGGCTGAGGCAGACCGCTTTTCGTCAAATTTGCTTATTCCTGAAGATGACTACTTGAAGTTCATTGCATTAGAGGATTTTTCAGACAAAAACGTTTTGACTTTTGCAGCTATGATAGAGATTCATCCTGGGATCATTGTAGGAAGACTGCAGCATGATCACAAAATTGGATACTATCAGTTGAACCATTTGAAGGTTAAGTATGAGTGGAACAACAGTGAGGATGAATAATCTTAAACTATTTCGTTGAAGTTAACTTCACAGATAAAAAAGCTGCCGATGGTTGTTACGTCCACCATCGGCAGCTTTTTTTGTGGTTCTCAGGGATGGTCCCGTACCAGGCACGATTTTCGGAACACCAACGTGCAACTATTTTGTCAAGACTGATATTGCTTGCTTTTACGAAAAGTAACTTCATAATCTTCACTGGCGTTACCAGGTACGGGAAAATGTAACTAACAAAAAAATAAAGCAGGCTAAATGCCTGCTTCTTTGAAAAGTAGAATGCAATCTCTACAAATGAGTTTACCTTTGATTTTAATGAGATCGCCTGACCCGTGACAGTGTGAACAGTGGTGAATGTACTTCTTTAAAGTCAAGGTGTCATTCTCGATGAAAATTTCAAGATAATCTTTATTCGAGATGTCAAATAACTTTCGAAGCTCGATTGGGAGTGCGACTTGGCCTAGTTCGTCAACTTGTCTGATAATAGCAGTCGATTTCATGGTATGCGCTCCTTTTTTAACTGAATCTAATGGGATCTTCGTGCTTAGCGTATCAGTGGTGGTGCGCAGTATACCATTAGCACTATGGAAAGAAAGGCAAATACAACTCAGCAGAGTCCGGGTGGCTCAATTATCGTATAACACAGGTTTCAGTGGTTAACGCCTTTAACCTATCTTCCACCTTCAAAAAAGCATAAAAATTTAGCCGATGGTGACGTGTGGCCAACCATCGGCTAAATTATTGATCAGTTATACGGTCGATTAATCCAGCGCAACCAACTCATACCTCATAGTCCCCAGCCCAATCTTCTCCGCATGCTTCAACGACACTCGGCCATTCTCAAAGAGCTTCTTGCGGCTGCGCTGCTGAAGCAGATCCAGGCAAGCGGTATCCAGCGCCACAGGATCTTTGGAGGCGAGAACGCCAATATTATCAGCAATGGGTTTCATGTGGATGCCGGTGCAGTCACATTCTTCGGTGACGTTGCTGATGAAGGAGATGTAGATGATGTCCTTGTCTTTGGCTGCACCCAGGGCGTATTCCGCCAGCTTCTCAAGAAAGTTGGATCCCGACCAGGAATTTCGGATGGCGCCTTCCGGGCAGACAGCAATACAGCCCGCGCAGCCCACACATTTGTCTGGATCAATCACTGCAGTGGTGATCATTTCAATGGCATCAAAGTCACATTTTTCGATGCAGAGTCCACAGGACACACATTTCTTTGCCGACACTACCGGTGCGATTCCGGCATGCTGCTCCAGCTTGCCGCCTCTGGCCGCAAAGCCCATGGCAAGCTGCTTCAAGGCCCCGCCAAACCCCGCCTGGATGTGGCCTTTGAAGTGGCTCATGACTACAAATTGATTAAACGCACCATAACCTTTTCCAATTTTACACTTTTTTATATACTCACCTGGGATCTCCACCTCGACATACTCAGTGCCGAGGTCACCGTCCGCAATAATAATTGGAATCTGGGAGAATCCGTGGGCTTTCGCAGTTTCCAGGTGCTTGCCCGTGGTGGTCCGCGAGCCTCTGTAGAGGACATTGGTTTCTATGTAGGAAGGGGAGACACCCATCTCTTTTAAAAATTGAATGGTTGGGTCATAGCATTTGGCCCCCAGAAAGGTCGTATTCCCTTTTTCTCCGAAATGCACTTTGAGAGGGACTTCCTTTTCGAAAGTATGCCTGGATTCCGCGACCACTGTTTTAAGCAGCCTCAGCGCATCTGAACCCAGCTGTTCGTCGCTGAGGCTTTCGTTTTTTATGAAATAGACTTTGCTCATGTAGATCCCCTCGCTCATTGGTTTGACTTTGACGGGTGATAAATGTATTAACGTTAATGAATTGATGGCCAGTTCCTTATCAGGCATAATAAATGCTTTGTCTAATTATACAACATTTGGGAAGGGAAGGGGTAGCGTTTGGATCTGTGCTCGCCATTAGTTTTTGTGGGCGCTACAAAAAAGTCATGAAAATATTGGTTGGCCGATGGTCATGTGACGTGCTTTGCATGACCATCGGCCAACTTTTTTGGACTTATGACTCGAAAGCGCATTCTCCCAAATTTCGCCTCGCAGCGACGAAGTCCCTTTATCCGCTCTCAAGAGTATGTTATACTTTAAACATGTCATCACTGCCAACTGAATATCGCGCTCATTTCGAGTTGAATGGCCTACGGCTAACTTTTTAGCTATGGTCACCAACCAGGGTTAGGGGAGAAATCCCACAGCCTCCCGTTTTGGAAAGAAAGAGTCTGACATGTCTATGAAATCACTGCTATCTTTGTGATCGCTCATAGGTATTAACCGGTACACTCGACTTTCCGAGTGTCTTTTTTTGTCCCAAAATCAGCGCGACTTTCCTTTAGCAGCAGCGACACACCAATTTGTAAAGGGGTCGACATCATGAAAAAAGTATCAGTCCTTGTAAGCATTGCATTAGCCCTCCTGTTTATGCCTTTGACCATCTCCTTCGCAGGCGGTTCTGGCGGCGGCAGTACTGGAGGCGGCGGGACCGGCGGAAACAGCTCAGAACCGCTCGAGCTTGTGTCTTCAACAATTGTAGACGGACAGACCGAAGTAGGTCTGACCCCGTCTGTCACCATGGTGTTCAGCAAGAATGTGACGGATCTTAGTGTCAAGGAAGCCAACCTGGCGTGCTTCAAACTTGAGAAGAAAGCGGGCGGGGAAGTCGCCTATGAGGTGCTGATGGCAGATTCCCAGGTTGAGCCAGATAAAAAGAATGATGTGGTGGTGAAACCATTGGCAGAACTTGAAGCCGATACGGAATACATAGTAACGATCAGTAAAGCCCTGACTTCAAAAAGCGGCGCAAGCCTGGCAGATGACATAGTCATCAGCTTCACGACTGCCGTTGCGGGCGGGGAAACGGATGCTGCAGCGGAAAACACAGCAGTAGAAACACCTGCGGCAGAAGCGCCAACAGCTGAAGCACCAGCCGCAGAGGAAGCAAGCACCGACAACACGCCATCCTCCATGGTCTATATCATAGCCAGTATTGCTGCTGTGATCCTGATCGGCGGGTACTGGATGAAGAAAAAGCGTTCATAAGTTATGAAGCTGACTCTGAAATTGATCTTGAAACTATTGATCTTCGTGGTCCTGCCAATCCTTATGGCCGTGATTTCCATGAGCACCGGCAGGTTTGAAATACCGGCCGGCACAGTTTTTGAGATTCTATTTCGCGTGGCGACAGGCCAGTCCACCCTGGTCGTGAAGGATCTGTATACCATTGTCATGGAAATTCGGTTGCCAAGGACCTTTCTGGCCATGGCAACCGGGAGCGCGTTAGCCGTGTCTGGTGCGGCTTATCAGGCGCTGTTTCGAAATCCCCTCGCCAGCCCCGGCATCCTTGGCGTGTCCTCGGGGGCGGGCTTTGGGGCAGCCATTTCTATTTTGCTGTTTGGGACCCTGTGGACGCCAGTATTCGCCTTTGTCTTTGGCATAGTGGCCGTTGGGGCCAGTTATCTGGTCGGCAGAGTCTACAAGTCGTCCTCGACCTCAACCATTATGCTGGTTCTGGGCGGCACGGTGATCTCCTCCATATTCTCCGCGTTGCTGCAGCTGGTGAAATACGTCGCGGATCCACTGAATAAGCTTCCAGCGATCACATTTTGGCTCATGGGCAGCCTCAGCGCTGCCAGGAGTCAGGACATTCTGATGAGCAGCATCCCAATGGGACTAGGACTAGCTGGACTGCTTCTGCTCAGCTTCCGGCTCAATGTCATCTCCATGGGCGACCGGGAGGCGAGAAGTCTTGGCATTAACGTCAGAGTCGTCAAGTTCTTTCTGATAGGCTTTGCAACTTTGGCGACGGCTGGAGCGGTCAGCGTCAGCGGCGTGGTGGGCTGGATTGGCCTTGTCATCCCTCACGTTGGCCGCATGCTGGTTGGCAATGACAATAGAAAACTGATTCCGGCCTCCATTTCGCTGGGCGCAAGCTTCATGCTCCTGGTGGATACCCTCTGCAGGACCCTGACCGGCGCGGAAATTCCGCTAGGCATAGTCACGGCGCTGGTTGGTGGGCCATTTTTCATCTATCTTCTGAAACGGACCAAAGGGGAGAACTGGGCATGACACTACTGAGTATAGACAACCTAAATTTTTCTTATGGGACAGAGCATACGCTTCGCGGGATCAGCCTGAAAGTCATGCCGGGGGAGATTTATTGCCTCCTTGGACCTAATGGCTGCGGCAAGTCCACGCTGATCGACTGTGTCCTGGGCCAGCACGGCTTGAAGTCCGGTGCCATCAGCCTTGGCAGCAGATCCATTCAGATGCTTAAGCCTGCCGAAGTCGCGTCACAGGTCGCCTTTGTGCCTCAACTGCACGCCAAGACCTTTCCGTATTCTGTGTTTGAAATTGTGTTAATGGGTCGGACATTTGCGACAGGTACCTTTTCGAGTCCAGACAGACGCGACCGGGAAATCGCTCGGGAGGCCATTGCTATGACGGGACTTGAGCAAATAGCCCAAAAGCCTTACACCCAAATCAGCGGCGGCGAGCTGCAGCTCGTGATGATCGCCCGGGCGCTGGCTCAGAAGGCGAAGCTGATCATCATGGACGAGCCCACTTCGCATCTGGATTTTAAGAACGAAAATGAAATTCTGAACCTGATCTGCACCCTTACCTGGATCGAAGGCCTTTCCTTCATGCTGACGACCCACGACTTGAATCATCCGCTTTACTTTGAAAACAGCGGCATACCGGTCAGGGTTGCCATTATGGAACAGGGCCGGCTGATTGCTCAAGGTCTCCCGTCGAAGGTTTTGACCAGTGATACGATTGAACGCCTCTACCACACCAGGGTTATCACCCATACGGGAGTTATGGACGGGCTGCCTTACAGCTATATCATGGCCGTTCCGGACAAGAGGAGGGATACCTATTGAAGCGTCATTGGCGTACTACATTACTTTCAGCAATGCTTTTGATGCCGATGGTCCTCTTACTCACCGCCTGTACGCCACAATCAACACCGGTCGAAGTCACCTCGCCAATCCAGGAAGATGCAGCCGACACCCGAAACATTGTGGACTGTGATGGCAGAATGGTTGAAATTCCAAGTGGCGAGCTGAAGATCGCTTGTCTTTACGCCTACGCCGGCCATGGCTTAACCCTTCTGAACACCCAGGATCAGATCGTCGCCCTGGTGGAGGGACTCAAACGCGATCAGCTGATGCAGATGAAACGCGCTGACATTGACAGTCTGAGTGTGCCTTCGGCGACAGGTGTCATCAATGTCGAGGAACTGATTGCTTCCGGCGCTGAGATCGCGCTGATCCGCCATTCCATAGCGCTCAGCGGGGCAGAAACAGAAAAATTGGACAAAGTCGGCATCCCTTATGTCGTCATTGATTATACCAACCTAGAAGAGCAAAAGCTATCAATTCAAGTACTCGGCGAGGTCCTGAACCGTCAGGAGGCCGCTAGGGCTTATCTGGATTTTTATGAAGATACTCTTGCCATGGTCCAGACGCGCATCAGTGACATTCCTATGGACGAACGCGTCCGCGTCTATCACTCCGTCAATGAGGCGACCAGAACGGATGCCATGGGCAGCATTCAGGAAGAAGTGACCACACTGGCAGGTCTGATCAATGTCTCCGCGGAGGCCGGCGCTGCCATGGCTGATGAAAAAACCTTTGTGACCCTGGAGGAAATCTACGGTTGGAAACCGGAGGCGATCCTGGCCAATGAGCACCTGGTGTCAGACTATATCCGGACAGATGCCAAGTGGCAGGGTCTGGAGGCAGTCCAGTCCGGTAAGGTATTCACACTTCCTGTGGGCATTTCCAGATGGGGCCATCCCGGTTCAATAGAGACACCAATGGCTGTCCTTTATATGGCTCAGCTTTTTTATCCTGAAAAATTTGAGGATCTGGATCTGGTTCAGTTTACTAAGGATTACTACCGGACCTATTTTGGACTTGAATTTGACTCTGAAGAAATTGAAGAAATTCTGTCGGGCGTTGGCATGCGCGCGGCGAAAACTTCTTGAAGCCCTATGAGGCAGAGGTGATGAGATGAGAGTAATGATAGCTATAGATGACACCGACAGTCTGGGCACCCCAGGCACAGGTCACCACGCTGAGGCCCTCAGACAGAAAATTGAAACCCTAGGACTGGGAACGACCCGTTATATTACCAGGCACCAGCTTTATGTCCATGAGGATGTGCCTTATACGTCTCATAACAGCGCCATGTGTTTTGAAGCAGAACTGGCATCTGACGCTCTGGAGCAAGTGATCACACTGGCCCAGGAGCATCTCCTGGAAGTCAGCGAAGAGGGGTCAGACCCTGGCTTATGTGTTGCTGTACGGGATCAGATTCAGGGACTGGAGCGGCTGATTGCCTTTGGAAGGCAGGCCAAAGCGGGCTTGATGACGAAAGCCATGGCCTATGAGCTGGCTGAGTCGACAAAGGTCCATTTGTCCGAGCACGGCGGGACAGGTGGCGGGGTGATTGGCGCTATAGCTGGTGTGGGGCTTCGCCTGAATGGCCACGACGGCAGGATCAAAGGCAAGGTCTTTGCCGGCGCTGCCGGGGACAGCCTCAGGGCGTCTGAGTTGAAAAATATTACAGGTGCGGAACGCGTCTGCGGCTTGGATGGTTCCCGCGTCTACGATTCGGCTCAGGTCAGACTGAGTGAAGACAAGGTTAAGATGGTTTTTTTGAACTGGGAGCGGACGATTCTTGTGCATCATGATGAAGAATACGGCTGGAAGACGCTGCCTAAGAATTCTTATAAGTGCTATTAGATTAGATTATCCTGTGAAAAAAAGCTGCCGATGGTCGTCTGAAACACAAACGACCATCGGCAGCTTTCAGTTTTTGGATTGGGATTCCGATCTATTCCGCAATGCATCCCTTCTACATCACACATTCTGATTAAATGCCTCATTCACGGGCATTTCCACAGAGTTTATTTTATTTGACTTTCCGGCAGAATAATTTTTAACATAATCAATCAGCAAAGATGAGATCACAACCGTCACTATTGAAAAACCAATACGTCCGAACGGAATATAGGTCAGTGAAAGCAGCAGCACTGACAAATCTGTCGCCAGGTAAGCGAGGGAAATGCGGCAGCCTGTGAGCTTTGAGAGTGTCAGCGCCAAAGCGTCATCCCCGCCTGTGGTGCCGCCCTGGCGAATCACCAGGCCTGCGCCGACCCCGACAAAGATGCCTCCAAGAATTGACGCCAGCAGCGGTATTGCCGTGAGGTTAGGCAGCAGCGGCGGAAACTGCGTCCACAGAAAAAAGAAGGATCCAAGGCTAAACGTCGACACCGCCGAGATCTTGAGGAAGTCTTTGCCCAAGGGTTTAAACGCTAAGGCGTAGCACAAAGCGTCGAGCACGGGAGACACAAGGGCAGGCGTGAATCCAAACCAGTGGTCAAGGAGCAAAATCAACCCCAGCACGCCACCTTCAGAGAGTGAAGCCTGCCGATGGACGTTATACAAACCAAAGGACAGCAACGCCGTCCCCATTATAATTACCAACAGCTTCCTCGGGGTAAGTAAGTTGCCGTATGATTTATTAACTGAGTAAAATTTGTTATGAAGCGTTGTCATGTTGGTTAACCTCTCTTATTGACTAGAAGAATTTGTATCGCAACTTAAGTGTAAACCCTGGTATAATACTAGGGTCAACTAAAGTTCTTAAGTTTTAAAAAAGAGGTGATCCTGCCATTGAAAGACTATTACAAGATCAATGAGATTTCAAAGCTCTACAGGATTGGGATTGATTCACTGCGATATTATGAAAAGCTTGGGATCTTGAACCCTAAGCGGGATAATAATGGCTATCGTCTTTACAGCCTAAAAGAAATCTTTAAATTGAATATCATTCGGGACCTCCGAAGTCTCGATTTTTCTTTTAAGCAGATCAAGGCCTATTTGGATGATCAATGTATCTCAAATTCTATGGCGTTGATTCAGGCAGAACAGGCACTTATTGAATCACAAATGGAAACCCTTCGGGCTGCCAAAGCAGCTCTTCACTCCCGCGTAGAAATGTTAAACGTTTTGTCTTCAGCAAAGGTTGGTGAATATGTCGTCAGAACTTACCCAGACAGGTTCTGCCTGCGGCTCAACGCTGAGATTACCAGAGATGAGGAAACTGATTTTGCTATCAACAAACTCCACATGAAGCATGACGCCATGCTTTGTGAGCTGGGCAACTTGTCCATTGGAGCGGTTCCCTCCATGGAAGACTTTTATAAGGGCGGCAACGGGGTGTTTAATTCTGTATTTATTGTTTTGGAGAATCAAACTGACCAATTCGATTTTATACTTCCGGAAGGACGGTATCTCAGCGTCTATTACCGCGGAACGTATGCGCAAAGTTCAGATCAGATCCGGGAGATCTTGAATTTCGCGAAGACGCAGGGTATGGACGTGCTGGGCGACCCATTTGAGCTGTACCATATTGACAATCGTTATACCGTTCAGCAAGAGGAATTTTTGACTGAAATTCAAATGAGAGTGGCTGACTAAGGCGCTGCCAGATACGGGAAAATGAAGTTAAGGCTGCGGATGGATTAAAATGACCATCGGCAGCTTTTCCTTTTCCAGGACTTGAATTCACATTTCCTGATACAGATCGGATGCGAAATATATGAATAATTATTTATGCCATGGGTAAAAATAACAAATAAGTAATTCGGAAAACACGCAACGAAGAAACCTCGTTAAGCAATAAATTAACCATTTCGAATGCTTTAATGATCTATCATTTAATTGACCAGCGCTATTAATTGGTTTGTTGATGTATGAATATCCGTTTAGGAGGGATCACCATGACGTACTTGGAAAAAGCCATTGAAAACATCAAAGCCAGAAACGCGAACGAGCCGGAGTTTATCCAGGCGGTTGAAGAGGTGTTTACCTCTTTGGCGCCGGTCATCAAGCAGCACCCGGAGTTTGAAAAGGCCAATATCCTTGAGCGGATGGCTGAACCTGAGAGGACAATCATTTTCAGAGTGCCGTGGGTCAACGACAAAGGGGAACTCATTGTCAACAGGGGATTCCGAATCCAGTTCAATGGGGCCAGAGGGCCATACAAGGGCGGATTCAGGTTCCATCCGTCTGTCAATCTCAGTATCCTGAAGTTCCTGGGTTTTGAGCAGACCTTCAAGAACTCCCTGACAGGACGGCCATTAGGCGGTGCCAAAGGCGGCGCGGATTTTGATCCAAAGGGGAAGAGCGACGCAGAGATCATGCGTTTTTGCCAGAGCTTTATGAGCGAGCTCTACAGACACATAGGACCGGATATTGACGTGCCGGCGGGGGATATAGGTGTGGGCTCCAGGGAAATTGGGTTTCTGTTCGGCCAGTACCGGAGGCTCACCGGAGCTCATGAGAGCGGTGTCCTGACTGGGAAACACATTATTTATGGTGGTTCTCACGGCCGTAAGGAAGCGACGGGGTTCGGGCTCCTTTATTTCACGAAGGCCATGTTTGAGGAGAACAGCCTTGAGCTGGCTGGCAAGACAGCGGTCATTTCCGGCTCGGGGAACGTGGCTTTGTATACAGCGGTGAAAGCGACCGAGTTTGGCATCAAGGTTCTGGCAATGAGCGATTCCAGCGGCTACGTCTACGACCCGGATGGCATCGACGTCCCTGCCATGATCGAGCTGAAGGAAGTCCGACATGGACAAATCAAGGAATACTTGGCGGATCATCCAAAGGCAGAGTTCGTCGAAGGGCTCAGGACTATCTGGAACATCAAGTGTGATATTGCGTTTCCGTGCGCGACGCAGAATGATATTGATCTGGCAAGCGCAGAGAAGCTGGTGACCAATGGAGTTTTGGCCGTCTGTGAGGGCGCCAATATGCCGACGACCTATGACGCCATGAAATTCCTGATGGACGAGCGTGTCCTGCTGACGCCGGCAAAGGCCAGCAACGCGGGCGGTGTGGCGATTTCCGCGGTGGAAATGACCCAGAACTCCATGCGCCAGAGCATGACCTTCGAAGAAGTGGACGCGATCCTGAAGGTGATCATGAACAACATTTACAAGGATTGTCTGGCCGCTTCCAGGAAGTATGGCTTTGGCCATGATCTCGTGGCTGGCGCGAATATCGCGAGCTTCATGAGGGTTGCGGAGGCTATGATGCTGCAGGGGGACTATTGATAAACTCCGAATATAAAACGTCAGCCGATGGTGGGTTAAGTGACCATCGGCTGACATTTTTGGGTTTTTGGGAAATTTCTATTGTGAGAGCTGCTGAATCAACTCATTCTTGCCGTCGCTCATGTCTTCCGTAAAACAAATGATAAAGCACCGCCGCGGCTAGGATCACGCCTGACATGCTCAAATACATGACGCGGTAGCCGGTCAGCGAGATCAGGGTGCCGAGGAGGTACGGACCGAGGCCGAGGCCCAGCTCCAGGAAGATGAAATACGTGGTCGTGGCAACGGAGATGCGCGAGCTTGGAACCCTGCTGATGGAGAGGGTTTGGGCGACGGAGTTGAAGTTGCCGTAGCCTAGACCAATAATGGCGGCGGCGAGGAGGAGTACAATGCCGTGGCGGGACTGGCTTAGCAGGATCATGCCGGCAACATAGATCAGGAGGGCAGGGTAGGCGACGAGGTTGGCCCCCCTGAGGTCCATCAGGCGGCCGGTGAAGGGCCGGGTGAGGATGATGGTGATGGCATACACGACAAAATAATAGCTGGCAGCCCAGACGAGGTCGACGGCTTTGGCGTAGAGCGTGATGAAGGACAAGATACTGGAGTAGGAGAAGCCCAGCAGCATGATGATAATTGAGATGGGCAGCGCTGTGATTTCAAAGGTGTCGGAAAGTTTGAAGCCTTTTCGGATTGGGCCGGAAGCGACATCTGCTGCGGGTGCGCTGATCCTGAGGGACAAGACGAAGCTGATGAGGCTGAGTGCAAAGCAAAATCCAAATATGAAATGGAGGCCGGCTTTTTCCAGCAGAAAAATGCCGAGGAACGGCCCGAGCGCCGTCGAAAGGACAGAGGCCGTGCTGAAGTAGCCAATGCCTTCGGCTCGCCTGGCGAAGGGGATCATGAGGGCGACCAGGGTCGCGGAGGCGTTGAGGGTGATTCCCGTCGACATGCCGTGGAAAAAGCGAATGGTCAGAAGCAGCGGGATGTTGGCCGCGAAAAAATAAAGCCCTGAGCCCACGGTGAACAGGCCAAGGCCCATCAGCAAGGTGCGCCGGCTGCCAATTTGGGACATGAGTTTGCTGGTGAAGATTCTTCCGGTCAGAGCGCCTATGATGAAAATGCCCGTGACGAGGCCTGCCATGCTTTCGGTGACGCTGAAGGCGGTGGCAGCGTAGGAGGCCATAGTCACCATGAGAAGGTAGAAGACCAGGGCGACCAGAAAAAAGACTATGGAAAGAGTGATGAAGTTTCGCGTCCAAAGGGGTTCACGTGGCATCTTACGCTCCTGAAAAATGTCGTTGTGGGGGTTGGGGATTGAGTTGCCGGTCATGGTTCAAAGGGGCAGGTTTCAAGCTGCTTATGGTTTAGAGTCAGTATAGCATATTTAGGGGGCTGAGTTGGAGGGGGTTGTTGGATGGGTTGGGTTGGGGTGGATGTGGGAGTGGATGTCAGACACCAGTTTCCACAATGTAGCTGCAGGTTGTGGGTGGGGTGACCATCGGCAGTGTTTTTAACTTTGCTAATTGATAATTGTTCACATTCGCATGTTATCCGCACATTCATTATGGGTATCAATAAACCATCAGAGGAGTTGAACTGCAGCTTCATTTGACTTGGACGCTTTGGCTGCGGGGATCCAGTGGCGTAACCGGCTGATCATTTCTAGTTTGGGGATGAGGTTATGCCGAAATCTATGGAACGTTTGCTGTGGCTGCAGTTGATTGGGATTGCGGCTTTTAATAAAGTGGACTACCTGATGACCCTCGAAGCTTTGGAGCGAGGTTTCAAGGAAGCCAATCCGTTTTTGGCGCCCATGGTGGGCACTTTCGAGTTTCCTCTCGTGAAGCTGCTTCTTGTGCCGCTGCTTCTGTTGCTCCTGTGGCAGCTGCGCCATAAGATTGGCCGCTCTCTCGTGACGCTGGCCTGGGTGCCGTTTGTCGCGTATTCGACGGTGGTGCTCTATCACCGCATGATTTTGTTTTAGATTATTCTAGAAAGGATCAAACGCCATGAAAAAAAGAAAATTTCTTCTCTTTGCCATGCTGATTGCAAATCTGCTCTTCCTGTTGTTGAATTTATTTTTGCTGGACAGTCAGCGCGACTACTACATTGGCAGAATTGAAGGGATTGAGCAGGGTCAAGAGGAGACCATCTATCATATTTCGCCCATGCCAAGTGAGCGTTATTTCATCAGACCCATCAAAGGGGAACACGTCATTCACTATGATAACAGCAATATTTCTGGCTTGAGTGATCCGCAAAAGGAATTGAGAAAATTGAGGCTGGGCGAGATGAGCGAGATGGTAAGCGCCCTGAAGGTGGGGGATCCGCTGATCGTTCGAATTGAGGACTATGATTCGGATCAAAGTAGTTATGACGTCAGCGAGATTGCGTTTGATCTGACGGCGGAATGAATAATTAGAGCGTGAAGGTTCTGTTGCTGATGGTCTGTAAAATGACCATCTGCAGCAGTTTTTTAATTCGGCGGGACGGCATGCTCATGAATTGTGTCTGAATTGTAGTGAGTGTCTGACACCAATTCAAATCCTGTCCGCGTCACTAAATCAAATCCTGTCCGCGTCACCAACTCTTCTACCCATAAAAAAAATGTGATATGATAGGGATGGCATTAAAATCAATGACACATCAGTCAAAAACAAAAATCTCACAAAGCAGGTGACGTCCTTGTCTAATCATCTCTTAAACAGCACGCGTAAGCTTTTGTCAAGTTTGAACGCAGATGCACTCCTGTCTTTTAAGCCTGAAAATCGTCGCTATTTTTCGGGTTTCACCGGCACCAGCGGATACGTTTTAATTCTTCCGGAGACGCAGTGGTTCATTACGGATTTTCGATACACGGAACAGGCCAAAACCCAATGTCCTGAGTTTGAAATCCAGCTCCACAATGCAGAACGGCCGCTTGAGGCAGTTTTGAAGGAAACCGGAATTCAAAAGCTGGCCTTTGAAGATAACTATGTGACTTATCAGTTTTACAAAAATCTGTCAGATAAGCTGCCGGACATCACCCTTATCCCTGCAGGCGCCGAAATTGAGGCACTCAGGCTCGTGAAGGAAGACTGGGAGATCGAAAAGATCGCGAAAGCTGCTGAGATTGCCGACAAGGCTTTTGATCATATTACAGGCTACATCCGACCAGGGGTTTCTGAGCGTGAAGTGGCACTGGAATTGGAAATTTACATGAAAAAACTCGGCGCCAGCGGGTTGTCCTTTGAGACCATTGCTGCGTCAGGGCTGAGGTCTGCAATGCCACACGGTGTCGCCTCAGACAAACTTATTGAGGACGGCGATTTTCTCACTCTGGACTTTGGCTGTATCTACGAGGGCTATTGTTCGGACATGACTCGAACGGTGGTTGTGGGCAAAGCCTCCGAGCGGCAGAAAGAAATTTACAGCACTGTCCTGGAAGCCCAAGAGAAAGCTTTGGACGCAATTCGTGAAGGGATTAACGGCATAAACGTTGACAAAATAGCACGAGATGTAATATCATCTAGGGGATATGGAGAATATTTCGGTCACGGCCTCGGCCACGGGGTAGGGCTCGAAATTCACGAAGAACCAAGACTGTCGCCAACCGGCACGAAAACGCTGCTGGAAAACATGGTGGTGACAGATGAACCGGGTATTTACATTCCTGGTTTCGGCGGTGTCAGAATCGAGGACCTGGTCGTTGTGAAAAAAGACGGCTGCGTGGTCTTGAGTCATTCGCCAAAGCAGTTGATGGAACTTTAATTTGTCAGAAGGGGAAATGTTCATGGTATCAGCAAGTGAATTCAGAAAAGGTATGACCTTCGAGATCAACGGCGAGCCTTTCGTCATCATTGATTTCCAACACGTCAAACCTGGTAAGGGCGCTGCTTTCGTTCGTACGAAGTATAAAAGTTTGATTTCTGGCGCTACGCGCGAGGAGGCATTCAACCCATCGGAGAAATTCCCGAAGGCGCACATTGAGACTAAAGAAATGCAGTTCCTATACTCAGACGGCGAGCTGTACTACTTCATGGACAACGAAACCTTCGACCAGATTCCGCTTCACTTTGAAGAAGTGGAAGACGCGATCCGCTATATTCGCGAGAACGACACCGCGACCCTGAAATTCTACAAGGGCAAATGCTTCCAGGTTGACGCGCCTAACTTCGTCGTTCTCACCGTTATTGAAGCAGAACCGGGCGTGAAGGGCGACACGGCTTCCAACGTCACCAAAAAAGTCAAAGTTGAGACTGGCGCTTACATTGACGTTCCGCTATTTGTAGAGGAAGGCGACAAGATCAAGATCGACACACGATCTGACGAGTACCTCTCAAGAGCGTAACCTATAAACACCGCACCAAGCAACACGAGCAAAAGCAACAAAATCAACTGACGTCCACCACTTATCCATTTCACAGGGAGGTTTATGAGCATGCTGTTTGAAAGAGTGTCATACTTGAAAGGACTCGCGGAAGGCCTCGAAATCGAAAAGAATTCGAAGGAAGGCAAGCTCCTGAAGGAGATCATAAGCGTCCTTGAGGACATCGTCTATGAACTTGACGATATCCAGGAAAACGTCGACGAGATCGACGAGTTTGTCGAAGCGCTGAGCGATGACGTTGCAGACATCGAGGAATCCCTCGAGGACTATGATGACGAATTCGACTCCTTCGAATGCCCGGACTGCGGCGAGGAAATCCTGATCGCTGAAGAAGAGTTCGACGACAATGGCTGCGCAGAAATTGTCTGCCCAGGCTGCGGCAACGAATTTGTTGTCTGTGACGAAGACGAGTGCGACAGCTGCTGTTGCTGCGGCTGCGACGATGACGAAGACGACGACATGGAAGAAATCGATGAGGTGGAGAGCGAGTAATTTCGCTTGTTCCATTCCAAGCAGTTTCACCAGATCACAAGGAATGTCACAAAAGGGCGTCGAACTCGACGTAAGAAAGCATTTGCAAGATTAAAATCTTGGGGCCGTGGGCTGATGCGCCGCGGCCTTTTTGTTTGTACTTCTTTATGCGTTTTTGGTATAATGAGGACGTATACGATTGGAGGTTTGAACATGACTGAAAACACCCAGCTTGACGAACTAGAATATGGCAATGTCAATATATCGGATGACGTCATAGGCATCATTTCATCCATTGCAGCGGCAGAAATCACCGGCATCAGCGGCCTCAGCGGCAAAATCACCGAGGACCTGGTGGAAATGCTCGGAAAGAAGAATTTTTCAAAAGGGGTCAAGGTCGAAGTCAAAGAGGACAAAGTCGAAATCGACCTCAATTTGATCGTCGACTACGGCGTCAAAATCCCGGATGTCTCCTGGAGAGTGCAGGAAAACGTCAAAACGGCCGTGGAATCCATGACCGGCCTCAAAGTCCTGGCGGTCAACGTTCACGTCAACGGCATCAACCTCAAGAAGAAAGAAGAATCACCGGCGAAAGCCGAATAAGAATAAAATGAAGCTTGATCACCAGGGAGGCAATAGTGGACCGGCTCCAAATGCTGCGTTCCACTGCCAGACAAAAGCTGGCATACTGCAGGCGTGCAGGGCACGTACACAATTCGCCAAAGTATTTGCGAACCAATGCAAATGTTGAGGCGAATTTTTGCCGCCATACTTTGACGTCGCTTTTCGCCGTCTTCGCCGCAGATTCAGCGGCGTCCCAACTCGTGTGACAATACGGAGGGCTTAAGCAGCTTATGAGCAGAAAACTCGCGCGTGAAATCGCCATGAACGTCCTGTATCAAATGGCCATTCATGAGGATTTCGCGTCAAAATCTTTCGAAAACTACATCAACGAAAACATGACGGAATCTGACGATCTCAGGTATGTCCACAGTGTCGTCAATGCTTTTGCCGATAATCGTGAAACCATCGACATCGCCATAGGCAAATACCTCAAGGGTTGGACATTTGACCGCCTCGCGAAGCTCGACGTCTCTATCCTGAGACTCGCCACCACCGAGATCTTCTTTATCGAGGAAGTCAGCACCGCAGTCGCCATCAACGAGGCCGTCAATCTCGCCAAGCGCTTTTCTGACGACGAGACGCCGGGTTTTGTCAACGGGGTCCTGGGAGAAATGGTCCGTCACGAAGAAGTGACACCTCATGAGCGTTAAACAATTCTTCCTGGGGATCGATACCAGCGCTTATACGACCTCTGTCGCAGTCGTGGACGAGACGGGGGTTTGTCTTTCTGACGCACGCAGACTGCTGGATGTCAAAGACGGCGAACGCGGGCTGAGGCAATCCGAGGCTTTTTTTCAGCATGTCAATCACTTTCCTGAACGTCTTGAGCACGCATTGACAGTGGCCGGCCATCCCAAGCTGTCCGCCATAGCCGTCAGCGCCACCCCAAGAGACATTGAGGGCAGTTATATGCCAGTCTTTCAGGCCGGCGTCCGCCTGGCGGAAAACCTGTCCGTTGCCCTTGGCGTCCCGCTCTATAAGACGACACATCAGGACGGTCATATTATGGCAGGCTGCCAAACTCACCCTGTGCTGCTGGAGCGGCCGTTTCTCGCTGTCCATTTGTCCGGAGGCACCACGGAAATCTTAAGATGCCGCTTTCTGGGCACAGGATTTCAGGCGGAACTCATTGGGGGCACAAAAGACCTCAGCTTTGGCCAGTTGATCGACCGAATCGGCGTTCACCTCGGTCTCTCTTTTCCCGCCGGCAAGCCACTGGAAGCCATGATTCTGGAAGCAGAAGACAAGAAAGCCCTCAAACCCTGCGCCTTTCCCAAAGTTAAGTCCGCTGCCTGGTTCAATCTCTCCGGCCTTGAAAACAAGGCTTACAGTCTGATCGAAGCTGGCAAACAACCCGCAGATGTGGCCGCAGGCCTGATAGACTGCCTGGCCAGAACACTCTTTGAGGCCGTTAAGACCCTTGAAAGTGATCCAAATCCCGAACTGACTGCGTATAAAGATATCCTGATCATAGGCGGCGTAGCCTCAAATCTCAGACTCAGAGCGGCACTTGAGCAGGGCTTTAACGCATTGCCGCAGCCTTTGACCGCTCGTTACGCCAGTGTGGCGGATTCCAGCGATAATGCCGTCGGCGTCGCGCTGATCGCCAAGGCATGCTATCAGCAGGGCAGTCGGATCAGCAGCCAGACTGCCGGTGACTAAACATCTGGACCGGAATATCAGTCTGCGGCCCGAACTCCGGCATAAAACCTGCTGATAACGCAAGCCCGACTTCCCCAGATTTCCAACGACTTCCCACGATTTATGGAACCACATTCAGACGGAGGTGGCCATTCCCCTATGAAGCTTAGACCCTTAAAGGTCGCTGAAGTCAACAATTACATCAAGCAGCTCATGAACCGCGATCCCATCCTGCACCACTTGACAGTGGAAGGGGAGATCTCCAACTTCAAAAAACATTCCAGCGGACACCTATACTTTACACTGAAGGACGGCGAAGCCCGCCTCAGCTGCGTGATGTTCCGCTCAGATACAATTCTCAGCCAGATCGACCTCTCAGACGGCATGATGGTGGCCTGTACCGGCAATATCTCCATTTACGAACGCGACGGCCGCTACCAGCTCTACGTCAGAACCGTCGAGCGCCTGGGCGTAGGCGACCTTTACCAGCGCTTCGAGGCCCTAAAGACTGAACTGGCCGCCCTTGGCTATTTTGATCCAAAACATAAAAAGCCCATTCCCGAGCTTCCGGAGCGCATTGCCGTGGTCACATCACCGACCGGTGCCGCCATCCAGGACATCCTCAACGTGGGCTTCAGGCGTTCCCGCCTCCCGGAAGTCATCCTGCTGCCGGCTGCGGTTCAGGGTGAAGGCGCCGCTGCGTCCATTGCGAGGGCCATCCGCTACGCCAATGAAAAGAAGTTGGCCGATGTTCTTCTGATCGGCCGAGGCGGCGGTTCCATAGAAGAGCTCTGGGCCTTCAATGAGCGCATTGTAGCGGAAGCCATCCATGATTCTGAAATTCCAGTTGTCTCGGCCGTAGGGCATGAGACGGACTTTACCATATCGGATTTTGTGAGCGATCAGCGGGTACCGACACCATCGGCAGGGGCAGAGCTTTTGTTCCCAAGCGACAAAATGCTGGTGAGCGAACTCACAAGCAGCTTAAACGGCATGCACGCCAAACTCGCCGCAAGGCTCATGACACTGCGGCACGACATCGAGCGTCACTCGCCCCAGTCTGAACTGAAGCGGCTGCAGGACGGTCTGAATCAGAAGCGCATGACCCTGGACTATGAACGGGATCACCTGGACCAGAGCCTTCAGAACCGCCTCAGGCGCGAGAAAACCGCGCTGTCAGAGCTTGGGGCAGCACTGAACGCGCTGTCGCCGCTGGGTGTCCTGGGACGGGGTTACGCGGTCCTGACGGATCCGTCCGGACGTGCTGTGGATGAAGTTTCCAAAGCACAGCCCGGCCAGAAACTGAAGGCCAAACTCAGAGACGGCGTCCTGGACGTCACCGTTGAAGCCATTACAAAGGAGGCTCACTAGAAGCCATGCCTAAAGCAGCGAAAGCCAACCAAACCCTTGAGGAAAAACTTGAGACTCTGAGAAAAATTACCGCGACACTGGAAAAAGGTGATCAACCCCTGGACAAAGCTTTGGCGGAGTTCGAAACGGGTGTCGCCCTTTACCGTGACTGCCTCAGCATGATTGAAGACGCTGAGCGCCGGGTCAGGATTCTCACCGGGGAGGAACTGAAGCCCTTTGATCAAACCTCGGAGGTGGAGGAATGACTCAATTTTTAAAACAATTTGAATTGAAAGCGGAGCAGATGGACGCCTACCTGAACGGCTATTTCATCCGCAGCGACAATAAATTTATCGAGAAGATCAACAAGGCCATGCGTTACAGCCTGACGGCTTCCGGCAAGCGGCTGAGACCGCTTCTCCTCATGGAGTTCTGCAGGCTCTTCGGAGGCACCGAGGAAGATGCCGTGGACTTCGCGGCCTCCATTGAGATGATCCATACCTATTCCCTCATTCACGACGACCTTCCGGCAATGGACAATGACGACCTGCGCCGTGGCAAACCGACGAATCACATTATCTTTGGTGAGGCAACGGCCATTTTGGCAGGGGACGCACTTCTGAACTACGCCTACGAGAATATGCTCAGCAAGGCACTTCAGGATCCGGCCAAGATGCAGCGCTATGTTCATGCAGCGAAAGTCATTGCGGAAAAATCCGGGTGTCGGGGGATGATCCTGGGACAGGTAGCGGATATTATGTGCGAAGGTGAGCCTATTGGTGTCGAAACCCTGGATTACGTCAACTTACATAAGACGGGGGATTTGATCAAGGCAGCCATGATGGCAGGTGCCATTATTGGAGGTGCCGGAAAGGAAGCCCTTGGCAAAGTGGAAACCATAGGACTTAACATTGGCATGGCGTTCCAAATCGTGGATGACATCCTCGATATCGAGAGCACCGCAGCCGCTATGGGCAAGCCTCGCGGCAGCGACCTGCGCAATGATAAGACCACTTATCCAATGCTGCTGGGATCTGATGTTTCGAAGAAAATTGTCAAAGAGCGGGTAGATCACGCCATTTCAATTCTCAATGAATTCGAAGGTGATACTAGCTTTCTCGAGGCACTGTTCAAATATCTGTGTTATAGGGACAAATAAAGTGGTCTGTCAAACCGCAAAAGGAACGTCTGATAAGGCGACCAACGAAGCGTGATAATAAAAGCGTGACAATAAAAGCGTGATAATTGAAAAGTGACAATAGAAGAGTGACAAAAGAGGGGTGAGTCCATGTCCTTTTTTCCAGGCATCGTCAACAACCGAATGTTCCAGGTGGCCTTTGTCAGCTGGTTTATAGCTCAGGCACTGAAAGTCATTTTGACGCTGATCGTCGATCGAAAACTCAACTTGTCCCGGATGATCGGGTCCGGCGGCATGCCAAGCTCTCACAGCTCACTGGTAATGGGACTTTCCACAGCGGTTGGCCTTCACTTAGGCTGGGATTCGCCTTTATATGCTGTTGCGCTGGTGACCAGCCTGGTGGTTATGTATGACGCCAGCGGCGTCAGGCGGTCCGTAGGCATTCAGGCGGCTATACTCAACCAGATCATCGAGGACGCTTACCAGCACAAGCCTTTCAGCCAGGATAAACTGAAGGAACTGATCGGGCACACGCCTTACGAAGTCTTTGCAGGCGCCATTTTGGGCATAGTCGTGGCCAATGTGATGATTTAACAATAGGGCTTTCAAATAAATAAGAAATATATGGTATTTTTGTAGTGTGTTTTGCAATCAATTGTTCTATAATAGAGATAGCAGATTTAGTGCTTTGCTGCTTGAAAGTATGCTAACTTGGATTAAATTAATTTGACATCGGTTAAACCTCAAGCCAGGACCTCTCGTCCTGGCAAATTCTGTCTTATCTGAAAGGTCGGAAGTCCATGCGACACCTGGATCACATCCAGTCCCCGGCGGACTTGAAAAAGCTCTCCGAGGCGGAACTCAAAATATTAGCCATAGAAATTCGTCAATTTCTGCTCGAATCCCTGTCGAAAACCGGCGGCCATCTGGCTTCCAACCTGGGTATTGTCGAGCTGACCATAGCGCTTCACAAGGTCTTTAACTCCCCGGAGGACAAGATCATTTTTGACGTTGGCCACCAGGGCTACGTCCACAAACTGCTGACCGGGCGCCGGGACCAGTTTCCAACCCTGCGCCAGCTGGACGGAATGAGCGGTTTTTTGAAGCGCTCAGAATCCGAGCATGACGCTTTTGAAGCCGGCCACAGCAGCACCTCGCTGTCCGCAGCCCTCGGCTTCGCCAAGGCGCGTTCCCTGAAAGGCACAAAAGAGAATGTCATAGCGGTGATCGGTGACGGCGCCCTCACCGGCGGCATGGCCTTTGAGGCCCTGAATCACATTGGACATGACCGTGAAAAGGTCATCATCATTCTCAATGACAATGAAATGTCGATCTCTGAAAACGTCGGAGGTCTGTCAAAATATCTGGACCGGATTCGCACCAGCAATAACTACTATAAGCTGAAGGGTGAGACCGAATTCATCCTTGGAAAAGTCCCGGGTGTGGGCGGCGCCATGGCCAGAGGCCTCAAGCGCCTCAAGGGTTCCGTCAAATATTTCTTTGTACCGGGGATGCTCTTTGAAGATGTGGGCATCACCTACATTGGACCGGTGGACGGTCACGACCTGGATGTTCTGACACATTCCCTGAAGCGGGCTAAAGAAGCTAATGACGGGCCAATCCTGATCCATGTCCTGACGAAGAAAGGCAAGGGCTTTCTGCCTGCTGAGCTGGACCCGGACAAATACCATGGTGTTGGCAAATTTTCACTTTCCAAGGGGGTCTCCGAGCTTCCTGCAGTCAAATCCCTGTCTCAAACCTTTGGGGACACACTGACGACCCTTGCGGCTAGTGATCAGCGCATTGTCGCCTTAACAGCGGCCATGTGTGACGGCACAGGCCTTGAAAGCTTCAGAGCCTGCTACCCTAAGCGCTTTTTTGACGTAGGCATTGCAGAGCAGCATGCTGTCACATTGTCTGCCTCATTGGCGGCCGCCGGCATGAAGCCGGTGTTCGCAGTCTATTCGACCTTCCTGCAGCGCGCGTACGACCAGGTTCTACACGACGTCTGCATTCAGAATGCCAATGTGACGCTGGCTGTGGACCGTGCCGGTCTGGTCGGCCAGGACGGCGAAACCCACCACGGGATGTTCGATTTGTCCTTCCTGCAGCCCCTCCCCAATATGGCCATTTATTCCCCTAAAGACGCAGACGAGCTGGAAGCGACACTGGCCTTTGTCATGAAACGCGAGTCCGGCCCGGTCACTGTCCGCTATCCAAGAGGCGCCGCATCGACCCTGATGCCCTTTAAAGGCAGTGTGGACGCTCCGTTCGTCGAGCGAGACGAAGGTGACGACTTTGCCCTGATTGCCGTAGGCAACGTTTTCTCCAATGCCTTGGAAGCCTTTGAAAGTCTCAATGCACAGGGCTATCGGGGAAAACTGATCAATCCTAGGCGCTTAAAGCCTTTAGCCGTAGATGCCTTAACCCAATGTATTGGAGAGGCACGGGCAATATTCACTTTGGAAGACAATGTTCTGACCGGCGGATTTGGCGAACGGATTACACTGGCGCTGGACGTCAAACGCTATAAGGTCATCAACTTTGCTGTACCTGATGCCTTTGTGGGTCATGGTTCCATACCTCAGCTGCATGAACAGCTGGGGCTTTCCGGCAAAAAGGTCGCTGCGCGTATAGGTGAAGCTTTGATCGCAGCGCAGGGAACAGCTCAAGGGATGGGTCAGGAAACCAAAGGAAAAACCTCAGCGGATTTGGCACAGGCGAGCGGGGTGGACTATGAGTAAAGCGCGTTTGGATGTGCGGCTGGTTGAAGACCGTTTTTTTGAGTCCAGAGAGAAAGCTAAAGGCGCCATTATGGCAGGGATCATTCTGGTGGACGGCCAAGTCGTAGATAAGGCAGGGACGCTTATTAAAGAAACCTCTGTGGTGGAAATGAAAGGCGCTGCGCTGAAGTATGTAAGCCGGGGCGGGCTAAAACTGGAAAAAGCGGTTGAAACCTATGGCTTGGAACTGACTGGTAAGCGTTGCATGGATATAGGTGCCTCCACAGGCGGATTTACAGACTGCATGCTGCAAAACGGCGCATCACTGGTTTACGCTGTGGACGTCGGTTATGGCCAGCTGGACTGGAAGCTCCGAAGCGACGAACGGGTTGTGAATATGGAGCGGACTAACGCCCGTCATCTCACCCTGGAAAGTGTCGGGGGAGAACCGGTGGATTTCATTTCAGTTGATGTGGCTTTTATTTCATTGAAGCTGATTTTTCCTGTAATGAAGGTATTGTTGGCTGACCAGGGTGAGACCGTGTACCTGATTAAACCCCAGTTTGAAGCGGGACGTGAATCCGTGGGCAAGCACGGGGTAGTGAGAGATCCCGAGATCCATAAACAGGTGCTTCTCAGTGTAATTGGCGAGGCAGAAAAAATGGGTCTTTATACGGTCAAACTCACCTATTCGCCTATTAAAGGGCCTAAAGGAAATGTTGAGTTTTTATGCTACGCGACACGTGACGAAGCAAGAGTGGACCGTCTGAATGTTGATGATGCTTATGTTTCAAACTTAGTGGCAGAAACCCATCAGTCCCTGGGCTAAAAATAATTACAAAAAAATTAAAAAATATTTTATGCAAAAGAAGGAAATTTATACGTTCATAGCGAATATCCAATTGCATCCTGAAACCACTGAAGATGTCGACGACCAACGACACCGCTGAAAACCTGAGCTGTCTTAGGCCGTCCGGATATGAATCACAGCGCGCAGTCGCTGGTGACTCAGGCCATCTTGCGGTTGAAAAAAGTTTTCCGGAAAATGCGGAGTTTTCAGAGGTTTTTGTGTGACACACTGATAGGGGGGCCTTGAATTGAAATATTCAAGACATGCTAAAATTCTGGAATTGATCGAAAACAACGAAATTGAAACCCAGGAGGATCTCGCCAACAGTCTGAGACAGTCCGGCTTCAATGTCACTCAGGCTACGGTATCCAGAGACATCAAGGAACTGCGTCTGATCAAAGTGCTGACCCGAGAGGGCAAGTACAAGTATGCGACGATCAAGCAGCAGGAGAGCGTCGTCACAGATCGTTTTATGAAGCTGTTCAAGGATTCTGTTCTCTCTATTGACCATGCTGGCAATATGATCATCATCAAAACACTGATTGGCGCTGCCAACGCTGCAGCCGCCGCCATTGATGCTGTGGATCTTAAAGAGGTCGCAGGTACTATTGCAGGAGATGACACTATTTTCCTCGTCATCAGAGACGGTTATGAAATGGACGAAGCCCTGGAAGTTTTTAGAAATATGACAAAGTAGAGGTTTTCAGATGCTGAAACAGCTCTATCTGGAAAATTTTTTGATCATAGAACAAGCCTCCGTCAGTTTTGGCGAAGGCTTAAATGTCATTACAGGCGAAACCGGCTCCGGCAAGTCCATGATTTTTGAAGCGATTGGACTTTTGCTGGGCGGTAAGGGCGGACGTGACTTTCTCAGAACCGGCGCGGACAAACTCCTTCTGGAAGGTGTTTTTGAGGTGCGCTCAGAAGATTTTGCCGAACAAATCAAGTCCCTTGGCTACAGCCTTGAGGAGGGGGATCTTTTCCTTTCCAGAGAAATCACAGATTCCGGAAAGTCGGTCTACAGACTTGGCGCGCGCATGGTGCCCGCCGCTGTAGTCAGAGATTTAGCCGCAGGTCTGGTGGATATTTCCGGTCAGCACGAACATCAGATGCTGCTCACGCCTGCCAACTATCTTGGACTCATTGATGAATTCGGTCACAAAGAGCTGAGTACGCCTTTAAGCGAAGTGGCTGACGTTGCCAAAGCCGTGTTTGCCCTCGAAGAAAGCCTTGAAAAGTTTGCCATGGATCCTGCAGAAGTGGCCCGGCGCATGGATTTTCTACAGTTTCAGCTGGATGAGCTTGACGAAGCCGCTTTGAAAGACGGAGAAGAAGAAGCCCTTGAAGAGACCTACAGTGCACTTAAGCATTTTGAACGCATTGCAGCCCTGGTTGCCCAGATAGAGACTGATGCATTATCTGAAGAAGGTTATATGAGCCAGATCTCAAAGACGCGCCGTCATCTTTCTGAGCTTTCCCAGCTTCAGCACCGCTGGGGCGCTTTGGCGGATCAGCTGGAGGAAGGGTATCTGACTTTGGAAAGTGCCATTCACGATCTCATAGGCAGCTTTGATGCCTCAGATCAGCCGGATGAGCATGAAATCGCAAAAATTGAAGCTCGAATGGCGTTGATCTTCGATTTGAGACGCAAATACGGCGGAACAATTCAAGAGATTCTCGTTCAGTATCAGGCTATGAAAAAAGAGCTTGAATCACTGGCCAGTTACACAGAAGAGAAAGAAGAGATTCGCAGACGTCTGGACAAGGCGCTGGCAGCCTACCACAAACACGACAAAGCGCTTACAGAGGCCCGTCAGGAGGTTGCTGACCGCTTCGCCGGCGTCCTCCATAAGGAACTCTCCAGTCTGGGCTTTGAAGGCCTTAAGCAGGCACTCACTGTGGTTGAAGGGACTTCGGTGAAGGCAGAGGGCAGCGCTCACATCCAGTGGCTGATCTCCACCAATCCGGGCGAGCCTATGAAGGAGCTCAGAAAAATTGTATCCGGCGGCGAATTGTCACGCATCATGCTGGCGGTTAAGCTTATCAACCGCCGTGCCCGCTATGCCAGCACTCAGATTTTTGACGAAATCGACTCCGGCATCAGCGGCAGAACAGCATCCCGGGTGGCGGAAAAGTTGGTTCAGATCGCAGGTGACAACCAGGTTATTCTGGTGACGCATTTGCCTCAAATTGCCTCCAAAGGCAGCTGCCATCTGGTCATCGAAAAAAGAGTCGATCAGGATCGTACCTATACAGAAGTTCATAATGCCTCTGGCGATCGCCGCGTGGAAGAAATCGCGCGGATGATTGGCGGCGGCGAAATCAACGAGACCGCACTTGAACACGCAAGATCCTTGCTGACTGAACTTTAAAGGAGTCCTGGCGCGTATGACAGAAAAAGTTAAAGTCCTCTTGGTGGACGACAATCAAAATTTCATAGAATTACTGAGAGACAGGATTGAATTCAGCGACACTTTTGAGGTCGTTGGAGAAGCCAATAATGGCGAGTTAGCCCTTGAGCTGATGCTCTCCCTGCGGCCTGACCTTGTCATTCTGGATATGATCATGCCTATGCTGGATGGCCTTGGCGTACTGGAACGGTTTAATCAATCCGGGGTCAAAGATTATCATCCCAAGATCATCATTCTCTCTGCCATAGGACAGGATTCACTGACCAGTCAGGCTATTGGTCTAGGTGCTAAGTATTACATGGTCAAGCCCATTGATTTTGACCTTCTCATTGAACGTCTGGAGCAAATCATTCAGGAGGAGTCCAAAAACCTCTCTGTCACGTCACCGGCTTCGCCTGGAGATGATTTCGTCGTGCAGCGCATCATAACCGAGGTGCTGCAAATGCTCGGAGTGCCGCCTCACATCAAAGGCTTTGTTTATTTGCGCGATGCGGTCGCCATGGTTTACGAGGATGAGAGCCATCTGATGAGAATTACGAAGTCGCTGTACCCAGGCATTGCGGAGCGGCACGATTCAACTTCACAAAGAGTGGAGAGATCGATCCGAAACGCAGTGGAACTGACTTTCCAACGGGGCTCAAAGGAAATGTTTGCAAATTTCTTCAATTTAAACATACCAATCAGCGAGGGCAGGATCACCAATGGCGAATTTATTGCCTATATTGCCCACCATGTTCGAAATGAGGTCAATCAGGACGCCAGTAATTAATGGGCGTCAGGATGTTAATAGTGATCAATTATCTGGGCAAATAAAGCCTGGGCTCTTGAACTAGAGACTTTAGAGGGCTATACTGGTATGGTACGGTGAAACGTTTCATAAAAGTTTGTTTAGTCTCTTAATTTTAGGTTTTGTGCAACTCTTAGACAGGTTCCAAAAAGGAACCAAGGCATCAACCCCTTCAAACATCCAGAAATTACATTCATAAGTTTCCATCCTATGCATCAGGGCTGCTTATGGCTGTCCAACACAGCAATAGTCATTATGTCATACATACAATGTCGCTTTATCCAATTCGTCGCCGTCAGCGACAGGTCTGAGGGGTAGCTATGAAAAAACATGTTCAACACTTTATCCATCATATTGAAAACGAACGGCAACTTTCCCGCAATACTCTGGAAGCCTACACCCGTGACCTCAGGGATATGGTAGACTACCTCGAGACTAAAGGGGTAAGTGAAATTTCCGAGGTCAGAACTCATGACATGCAGACTTTTATTCAGCATCTGGATCAGATGGGTAAGTCCGCGGCAACACAATCCAGGGTTTTAGCGACGCTGCGCACCTTTTTTGACTATCTTCAGGACCAGAAGATTGTGGAACACAATCAGGCGAAAAAACTGAAGCGTCCCAAATTTGAAAAGAAGCTCCCTGAAATCATGACAGTTGATGAAGTTGAACGACTGCTGGCAGAACCGTCGGATCATTCTCCAATTGGCCTCAGAGACAAGGCCATGTTAGAAGTCCTGTATTCGACAGGCCTCAGGGTGTCGGAGCTCGTGTCTTTGAACATTGAAGACATCAATCTCAGCCTGGGTTACATACGCTGCAGCACCGGAAACTCTGTCAGAGTTGTCCCTATAGGGAAATCTTCCATTGAAGCCCTTGAGCATTATTTAAAAGTCGGCCGCGAAAAAATCTGCCGCCGTGGCGTGGTTTGTGACGAGTCCGCTTTTGTCAACAACGCAGGACAGCGTCTGACGCGTCAAGGCTTCTGGAAACTGATCAAGAAGTACACAGAGCAGGCGGGCATCAAAAAGACCATCACGCCGCATACGCTGAGGCACTCGTTCGCTGTCCATATGATCGAAAGCGGCGTCGAGCTCAAGGCGGTCAAAGAAATGCTGGGCCATTCGGATCTGACGACGACGCATTTATACACCGCCGTCAAGCAGGATATGGCGAACAGCGCGAAGAAGAATACGCGAAAGTCGTAACTATTGACTTTTGAGTTACATAGATTTTCGTGTTTACTGGACACTAGGTAAGGCCCGCGCGGTATGCGGGCCTTTTTCAATGGAATAGTATAGGGCTGGACGTATGGGGGTGTCTGCGGCTAGCGCCGATCACTCCCCAGTTCTATCAGTTTCCGACATCATTTATTTTGCAGTTTCGCGTCTTCATTCGACTTTTTATGGGTATGATTACAAGTGTCCGGTTAACACTAAGCTGGTTTTAGTGTTTACATGGCACTAGTGCCTTGTAAATTCTGAAACTATAACAGCATACAGCGATAAAATTTCGAAAGACAAGGCGGAGGAATGAGCAATACTAAGCAGTATTGCAATTGACGACAACGCGGTATTTCGGAATTTTAGCCTGTAGGATGTCTGGTTTTAGTGTTTACATGGCACTAAGCATTCTGATTCTCAAAATGAGGTGATTCTTTTAAATGACTAATTCTGCGAAGTTTAATAAGCCTGTTCCACCGGGACCCATTAAACGGATAATTCTCTTTGTCCTTGACAGCGTTGGTATAGGCGAACTGCCGGATGCAGCCGAGTTTGGCGACAGCGGCGCGAACACCCTGAGAAGCATTCTTAACTCAAGTTCGACTGTTAACTTGCCAAATCTGGTCCTGTTGGGCCTGGGGCACATTGAGGGCATTGATTATGTTCCGAGGACGGAAGCGCCACGCGGCGCTTATGGCCGTATGAGCGAGATTTCAAACGGAAAGGATACCACAACCGGACATTGGGAAATTGCCGGTTTAAAGATTTCAGAACCTTTCCAGACTTATCCCGATGGTTTCCCGGCCCACATCATCGACGCATTCGAAACTCAGACCGGACGTAAAGCGCTGTGCAACAAGCCGGCATCCGGCACCGAAGTCATAGAAACCTATGGCAAAGAACACATGGAAACCGGCAATCCCATTGTATACACCTCCGCGGACAGCGTTTTTCAGATCGCCGCTCACGAAGAAGTCGTCGGCCTTGACGAGCTCTACCGCATGTGTGACATTGCCAGAGAAATTCTGAGGGGCAAGGACCAGGTAGCGCGAGTTATTGCACGGCCGTTTATTGGGACGCCCGGTGCCTTCACCAGAACCTCCAACCGCCGGGATTACTCTATCAATCCCTTTGAGCCTACGGTGCTGGATAAGGCCAAAGAGGCGGGTTATGACGTTCAGGCGGTGGGCAAAATCTCCGACATTTTTAACGGCCAGGGCATCACAGAGGATGTTCACACCAAAGACAACATGGACGGCGTGGACAAGACACTGGATTACCTGAAAACAAACTCGACCGGGATCCTCTTCACAAATTTGGTGGATTTCGATGCGAAGTTTGGCCACCGTAGGGATGCCGAGGGTTACCGGCTGGCTCTGGAGGCTTTTGATCAACGCCTTCCTGAGCTTATGAGCGCCATGAGAAAGGACGATCTCTTGATCCTGATTGCCGACCACGGCAACGATCCGGGTTTCAAGGGTTCGGATCACACCAGGGAATATGTGCCGCTCCTCGTGACGGGGCATTATGTCAAGGAAGGTGTGTCTTTAGGCACACGAGAAACCTTTGCGGATATTGCGCAGACGACCGCTGAGCTTCTGGGTCTTACCCCAATGGATCACGGACGCAGCTTTGCCGGGGCGATTTTGAAGGTATGAAGGGATGGGTGCCTTAGGGTGACCATCGGCTAAAAAAATGTTTTTGAACTTTTTGAGGGGGATTTTTTGTGAAACTGACATACGACGTGATGGCCGCTGCGGCGGAGGCGTTAAGGGCTAAGATCAGCAAGGCGCCTGAAGTGGGCTTGATTCTGGGCAGTGGACTCGGTGGACTGGCGGACGAGATCTCGAACCCGGTCTACGTCCCCTACGACACGCTGGAGGGCTTTCCGGTTTCGACGGTAGAAGGCCACGCCGGGCGGTTCGTGATTGGGGAATTCGAAGGGCGCAGCGTGATAGCCATGCAGGGGCGGTTTCATTACTATGAGGGCTACGACATTGGGGCGGTGGCCATGCCGGTTTATGTCATGAAGCTGCTGGGTGTGACGCATCTGCTGCTGACGAATGCGGCCGGCGGAGTCAACACCGGATACGAACCAGGGGACTTGATGCTGATTGAGGATCACTTGAACCTCTCAGGACACAATCCGCTGATAGGACCGAATGATGAGCGTTTTGGGCCGAGATTCCCGGATGCGTCAGAGGTCTATGACAGGGTTTTGAATGCCGAGATCCGCGCGCTGGCAAAATCGATGGGCATCCGTCTCCAGCGCGGGGTTTATGCCATGTCGCCGGGGCCGTCCTACGAGACGCCTGCAGAGGTGCGCATGGCCCGGATAATTGGCGCGGACGCGGTGGGCATGTCTACGGTACCGGAGGCGCTCGTAGCCAATCACTGCGGTATAAAAACGGTAGGAATTTCCTGCATTACCAATATGGCGGCGGGTATCCTGGATCAGCCGCTGCATCACGGCGAGGTCGTCGAGACCGCGGAGCGAGTGAAGTCAACGTTTACAGCGCTGGTTAAGGCTGTGGTCCCAATACTGAAGTAAGACACGAGGGAGGGTTAACCATGCGCATGTATGACATCATTCACAAAAAGCGCGACGGCGGGATGCTGACCAGGGAGGAAATCCGTTTTTTTGTCGAGGGCTACACCAACGGCCAAATCCCGGATTACCAGGTTTCGGCGCTCCTGATGGCCATTTTCCTCAATAAAATGGATCGCCGCGAAACGGTGGATCTCACCGAGGCCGTCATGCATTCCGGCGATACGGTGGACCTCTCCAGCATTGCCGGCATCAAAGTGGACAAGCATTCCACCGGCGGTGTGGGGGACAAGACCACGATCCTGCTTGGGCCGATGGTTGCGGCTTGCGGCGTGCCGGTCGCCAAAATGTCCGGGCGGGGGCTCGGTCACACAGGGGGGACGCTGGACAAGCTGGAGTCCATCTCAGGCTTGAGGGTTGAAGTTTCCTCGGAGGACTTCATAAGGCAGGTCAATGAGGTGGGGCTGGCAGTTATTGGCCAGTCGAAGAATATTGCACCGGCAGATAAAAAACTCTACGGACTGCGGGACGTCACCGCGACGGTAGACAACGTCAGTCTGATTGCGGCCAGTGTCATGAGCAAGAAACTGGCCGCTGGCAGCGACGCCATTGTCCTGGATGTCAAAGTGGGCAGCGGCGCCTTCGTGAAAACCGTGGACGGCGCTATTGAGCTGGGGCAGATTATGGTGGATATTGGTGATGGTATGGGCAGGGAAGTCATCGCGGTGGTCACCGGGATGGATCAACCGCTGGGCTATGCTATTGGCAACGCGTTGGAAGTCAAGGAGGCCATTGCGACGCTTAGGGGTGAGGGGCCGCAGGATCTGCGGGAGCTTTGCCTGAGGCTGGGCGGTATGATGGTTTTCCTGGGCGGCAAAGCCAAGTCGCCGGAGGAGGGCTCAGAACTCGTGCTGGACGCGCTCCGCAGCGGTGCGGCTTTAGAGAAACTGAAGGCTTTCGTGGCTGCCCAGCACGGAGAGGTGTCACAGATTGACGCGCCGGAGTCGCTCCCGGGGGCCCGGATCATTGAGCCGGTCTTGTCCGTTCGCGGGGGACACATTGCGCATATTCAATCTGATGAAGTCGGCATCAGTGCCACGATTTTGGGTGCGGGACGCGAAACCCTGGACAGCGTTATTGACCACGGCGCCGGTATAGTGCTTGTGAAAAAAGTCGGGGACGCAGTGAAACAGGGCGAGGTCCTGGCCTATCTTCACACTAACAGCGACGCTCGGCTGGAGGAAGCCAGGGAGCGACTTCTGGGGGCTTATCAGATCCAGGAGGAGGATGTGCCGCTGCCGAAGCTGATTCACGCTGTCGTGAGCAAGGATGGGGTAGTCAGGTATTGAAGGCACGAGTTTTGAGGATTTGAGATTTTGAAGATTTGAGTTTTTAGGCATTGAGTTACTGAGACAGGATTATTTGGAAACATGGACGGATGGGATATTATCACGTCAATAGAACATATATCATAGGGAGGGTTCAACTTTGAAGGATCAGGAGCTTAAAATCATTCAAACGGCAATCATCAACGAGCTGGAAGGCTATGAGTTTTACAAAATGGCCCACGAGAAAACCACAGATCCTTCTGTCAAAGAAGCCTTTTCGACTTTGGCAGAGGAAGAAAGAAAGCACATTGAGTGGCTGAAAGAGTTGTTTGAGAAGGTCAGAGACAGTGACGAGGACGTCATCAAGCTTTCCATGATGGATAATCCTCCTAGCCCAAATATTTTTAAGTGGGAAAATCTCGACAGAACCAGCGCGAGCCTCGCGGTATCCGTTTTTGGCATTGGCATTCAGATGGAGCGCATGTCTGTGGAATTCTATGAGAATGCTGCCAAGCGCTCTGAGATTACCGCGGCACGCTCGCTGTTCGGCACTCTGGCCAAATGGGAGCAGGTACACCTGGATATGTTCTCCAAGGAGTATGATAAGCTTCAGAACACTTGGTGGGAAGATCAAGGATTTGCGCCGTTTTAGGGCTAGCTGAAACTTCAGGTACACAAAGGAAACGGACAGGGGCATCTCGGCTGCAGAATCGAGACATCTCCTGTCCGCTTTTTTGTAAGTGTAGGAGCGAACTTGTTTTTCTGTTGCGAGGCACCACCGCAACAACTTACACCCAGAGCGTTTTTTCAACCGCCTCCATTAAACCTCCACATCGTTTTGTTATTCTTAAAGGAGAATGAGGGAGGGATCTATTATGATGATCATCTTTTGGGGCATAATTGGCTATGTCATTTATCTTGCAGTTAAAGGGAACGACACTTCAGGCAGACAGACTGTTTTTCAGTCCGGCTTGTCGGGATTAGGCCACGACGGTTCAAAATTCAACGCCGAGGCGACGCTAAAGAGCAGGTACGCTAAAGGCGAAATTGACGAAGACACTTATTTGAGGATGCTGCGCAATTTGCGTGGTTGAGGATTTTGAGAATGAAATGTAAAAAAACCGCCTCTTTTGGGGCGGTTTTTTAATTGTGTGGATGGTGTTGGGTAACTAACCAACAAATTGTTCGAGAATTGTGAAGCTCTGGCACTAGTTTTAGATTGGTGCCTGACACTCACTCAACTTCGGTGTCTGACACTCACTCAAGTAACCCCCAGCCCCGTAAAACTACCCTCGAAGCTTAAACACCAGCCAATCGGTATTTTTCTCAATTACAACCCGGACCTCTTCAAGTGTCGCGGAGACCTTCAGATGGTCCGCAATCAGCGCTTCAAAACGGTGCTTATAACCAGTATACAAGGATTTCCTGAGATAGGGCACGACGCCTGAATGCTCCTTGAGCCCCAGCAGTGAGGCTTCAAAAGGCGACTGGACTTCCGTTGCCCAGATTTCCAAATCATGGGCTCCCAGGGAGACGTGAACCTCTCTGGGGCCTTTGCCGGTGAGTGACTTCAGCAAATAAGCAAAGGCACTTTTCAAAGCCTTTTCGGCTTCAAGGCGCTGCTGACGATCCATCAGCCGTCCCGCGGCGTCCCCGGATGACATTAGTTTGTCCTGAGCGATTCGGCAGAGGCTGTCCAGGAGTTCATC
>Ga0302251_1000385_pt1 | contig 42444 bp, 59 predicted proteins | sample AAG_RA_Gln_MG_FD_193534 | JGI IMG/M metagenome (GOLD analysis project Ga0302251, IMG submission 193534) | Enriched activated sludge microbial communities from anaerobic digester in WTTP, New Holstein, Wisconsin, United States - AAG_RA_Gln | ecosystem: Engineered > Bioreactor > Anaerobic >... | reverse complement strand
ACCAAATTCCTCCGGATATTGATCCGTTGGAGGTCGGAATCGTACTCAATCCTTTCAAAGAGGATTTCGTACACCCTTACGCCGGAAAGGATCAAACAATCCCGGCCGCGACAGTCAAAATTAAGGAAAAGACTGTTGAAAAGGAGGTAGAGGAAGAAGATAAGGAGGGCAATAAAAAACTCGTCAAGAAGAAAATCAAGGAGGAATACGAGGAAGTTACGCCAGGAAGAAAACAGTATCCTCTATATGTGGCCGTTCACTTGGCAAAGCACATTGCTCAAAGGATTATCCGAGAAGAACACCGGAAATACCTTGCAGGAATAGCCGGAGAAGAAAAACAGCGAATGGAATCGCTAAAACCAATTCCTGATTATAAGGGCAAAGTGTGGGCGAAGATGAAAGAGCTGGTTATTTCCGATAGCAAATTTTTCCAAGACAAAGAGATTAGCGAAAGATTTGTAAAATAAAAACAAAAATAAAAACAAAATACGCAAGGGAGGAGGTAGTTCCCTTGCGAGGAGATGTCAGGTTTCCTCCACCTGCTCTCCCCTCTCTAGGGAACTACGAACTTAATAAATTCTTAATCTAAAAAATATGGCGCACATAAGCGACCTGGAAAAAGAAAAATTTAATGGCGCTGGCCAAGTTAATGTCAGCGAAGAATGTACAGTTACCGAAGTTGATTTAGCCACAGACGCAGACGTGGTAGTTACGGCTAGTCCTGCGGCTTTATTGGGTGTATATGTCCAAGACGCTATGTCGGCTCACGCCGCAATAATCAAGGATAATGCGACTGCCAAAATCACCTTGCCAGCTTCAACGGCGGCCGGGACTAATATATTGGCTCACGGAGCAACATTTGCTACCAATATCACTGTCGAATCGAATAATAGCGCGACTGGAAAACTCCTTATTTTTTGGAGGGCTTTATAATTTTTTAATCGTAAATTTATGAATGAGGAGATCATAAAAAGAATCAAGACTTTTGCTTGGGGAATGGGCGGATTTTTAGTGGTTGCAGTCGGGACTTATACTATGAATGTGGCCGATATTCGCGAGATAGATTTATGGAAAGTGGCCACCATTATTGTTACAGTGGCGTCCGGATACGCTGTTAATCAGGTAACAAAACACTATAATCAATAATTTTCCAAACCAATGCAATTCAAAGATTATCTTGACATAATATCGTCCCTAGTTACCTTGGTTGGGATTTTGTTTTTCGTCTATATATATTTCCGCAATCCTGACGAAAAGGCTGATAAGCAACTTGGAATGAATCGAGTGGCTTGCGACGAGAAACACAAAAGAATTGACGAGATAATCCTAGAAATGAGAGAGAAATTCAAAAGTATTGATTATTCGCTGACCTTTCTAAAAGAGAATGACATCAAGCATATAGAGCAGGAAATGAGAAGAATGAGCGATACGCAAACAAAGATTTTGACTATTTTAGAGATAAGAGAAAAAGAAAAAATATAGTTCCTTACAACTCAAAAGGAGAGTAAAATGTGCGACTGTAAAGTGTTGGTTGATACTCCGGAGCTGGCCGAGGCCGAAATTAGTTTTGAGCCTTTGGACTGCCTGGAATGTGATGAGCCGGACTGTCGGATTTGCGACAATATGGCCTCAAAGAAGGAGGTGAAATAATGCGGTTCTTTTGCGCAAAGAAGCAAAAGGAGATACCGAAGAAAAAGGTTTTGGCATTTTGCATTAAACAAAACAGGCATAAAGGGTGCAAAAATCTTCGCGAGGGGAGGGCGTAATGGAATTTATGAGGTTTACACCGAAGAAGGACTATCAAGCCAACGTACGCCGGCGGTGCGATTGTGGCGGACACCTCAAGCGTTGCGATAAGCAGGCTAATCCGGCCGAGGAATTGGAGTGCTATTGTACCACCTGCTATCGTATGCAAACATTTCACATCAATCCTGATTGCCGGACGGCGATCAATCCAGTGATGGCGTAACAACGCTATCGCTTCGGGCAAAAGCCAAAAGCCTTTGCCCGCCTACCACTGACTACCTATGCAGACCTAGGCAATTAGTTGTAGGAGGGTTAATTTTTTAACAACAAACGTATTTGTACCAAAAAAGCAATAGCAATATTTCTTTTGAGTGTACTGATCATCCTAGGGCTACTATTTTTAGCGGGAATAAAAATAGTTCAGGCGATAAGCGGGATAGAGAGAAGAATCCCACAAAGTGAGCAACGCTTTAATAAATAACTAATCAAAATTATGGCAAAAATGGTATCAATCTACGATCCAATAGCTGACGTTTATCGGGAAATTCCGTTGAGCGTGGCTAAAAAATTCGTGGAAAAAATTGAGGAAACAAAGGAGCGAGTGGCGCAAGCCGAAAAGGAGGAGGCAGAAGCGGAGGAATTTAAGAAGTTTAAGGAAAATAAATAATATGCAAACACTAGAAAAATTGCACTATAAAGCCAAGTGGAGAATTGAAAAATATTTGGCCAAAGACGGCAAGGAAATTGAGGAAAAAGGCATAGCGCCTTTTGAGGTGGTAAATTTTGAGGATAATATTTTGGTCAACGCCGGTATAAATGCGCTTCTGACGCTTTTGGCTGGTGGTGGAGGTACGGCTTTCAACAATGCTAACGCTTATCTAGGAGTAGGAGATAGCACAACGGCGGCCGGGGCGGCACAAACTGATCTTCAAGCCGCGACCAACAAACTGCGAAAGGGAATGAACGCTACCTATCCGACATACGGAACAGCTCAAAAAATTACTTTTCAGGCCGACTTCACATCTTCCGAGGCAAACTTTGCTTGGCAGGAATTTGCGGTGTTTAACGCGGCGGCGGCTGGTACTATGCTCAATAGAAAAGTGGAAGATCAAGGTACTAAAACGTCCGGACAAACTTGGAAATTACAGTTGGAAATAACATTAAGCTAAAAAGTTATGGCGTTAGAACGAAAAGATAGAGCGCAAGATTCAACGACCACGACCGGAACTGGAACAGTCAATTTGGCTGGGACTTCTCCGGACGCTGGGTATATTCCGTTTATTACTGCCTTTACAAGTGGGGCGACTGTTCGCTATCTGATTATATCGGCCGATTCTTCCGAATGGGAGGTAGGGCAGGGAGTTTTCACGGACGCAACGCCCGATACTTTGTCGCGTGCCACTATCTATGCTTCTTCTAATAGCGGTTCTGCTGTAAATTTTTCGGCAGGAACAAAAAAAGTCTATTGTGTTTTTACAGCCGAAGATATGAATGAAAAACTTAATGACTGGATATATAATCAAATTTTTAATTAAAAAATATGGCGACAGCACCAATAGTCAGGCATTTTAGCGGATCAACGGACGGAAAACCGATTAAAATAGCGGCGACTGCGACAGCCGGAACAGCTATTCATACCGCCGTGTCCGGTACGACTGACGGAACATACGATCAATTTTGGCTATATGCCACCAACAACGACACAGTAGCGAGAACGATAACATTGGAAGTCGGGAGTGCAGACGCACCGGACGGAAATATAACCGTAACCTTGCCGTCAAAGTCCGGTTCTATACCGATTATCGCCGGAGATGTGATTTTAAGAAATGAAGCGACACTAAAAGCGTTTGCGTCAGCCGCTAATGTGATTTGTGTCCACGGATACGTTAATAGAATGGTAACAGGATAAAATTATGGCTAGAGTTGATTTGGATTTAATGGAATATGCCAATGATGCGGCGGCTGAAGCGGCTTATGCTTCCAATAACCTGAAAACCATTACTATCCAGCCAGCTAATGGAGCAGGAAAGTCGGTTATGGCGGCTTCGTGGTCGCCTACTACTAATTGGGGAAACGATGTCAATGTCTCTATCGGATGGAGACCAGTCAATGGATGGGTTGGAAGGGGGTACTTTGAATTTGATTTATCCACAATTCCCGCTGGAGCGATAATCACTTCCGCCGTCTTATCAGTCTATACAAACACTACTCCAGAAGATTTAACAGCCACGACACAATGGAATTTGCACAAAGTTACATCCAGTTGGTCAGAATCAACACTGACTTGGAATAATCCACCTACAAATGATTCTTCTATAATAACCAATCTTAATGTTGTTGGTAAACAATTCCAATACTATGCCTTTACCATAACAGCGTTAGTCCAATCTTGGCTTAATGGTTCAGTTAGTAATTATGGGGTATTGATAAAAGCCAATAATGAAGCGGCTGGATGTATGAACTATGTTACTTCAGATGATAATGCTTCAAATACTCCAAAGCTAGTCGTTACATATTACACACCAAAAGCACTTTCAGAAGCGACTATAAAAGTCGAAGGTTCATACGCTTTAAAAGGACTGGCATTTGCTACTGATAGTTTGAACAAAACGCTTACAAGAACAGTTTCACCAACAATAGATTTATCCAACAAAGATTTTATTGGAATTTATATGAGAGCTTCTAGGACAGGAGCGAATATAAAAATTGGTTTTCACGATTCAGGCGGAACGACTACGGAAATAACACCGACCATAATCGTGGCAAATACTTGGGAATTGAAGATTTTGGATTTATCGGCCGTAGCCAACGCCAACAAAGATGTTATTGATTCAATTATCGTTACGATAGTCAATGCTGACGCTGACAATACGTTTTATATTGATTGCATTTATTCCGATACGTTTCAGAATTTTATGAAAAGAGCGAGGAAAGATAGATTAAATTTTAGCGGAATTTCCCTAGGATAAAATTATGTATGGAAATATACCTTACGGATCATCGCCATATGGCTCAATAGGTTCTTTTATACGAGTTGTTTTAATTTCTGAAAGTGGGAGCGGAGTGGAAGCCGTCATAAATGCTGTTAATTTCACAATTTCAGATACGGGGGAGGGCAGTGATGTGGCCGCGTTGGTTATGAATTTTACTATATCCGATAGTGGCAGTGGTTCGGAAGAAATTGGCGAAATTATCCCACAAATTGATATAGCGGATAGCGGTATTGGCGCGGAAGTGTTGGCGATAATAAATTCATTTACTGTTTCCGATACCGGAGAGGGAGTGGATACAGCTTCAAGAGAATTGCAAATTTTCATACTGGAAACAGGCACGGGGCTTGATGTGATAAGGAGAATGGGAGAGGAATTAAGAATAGTGGGAAAAATATCCAAGAGTAGCGTGTTATACGGAAAGATAAAAAAAGACACTGAACTATATGGTAAAATTCAAAATCTTAAATTAACAGGTAAAATAAACTAATGAAATTATTAAAATTCAACAACAATTCTATAATGATGTTGGTTACGGCCAACGCGATAGTGAAAAGTCCAGTCGCTTCCGGTTCGGCCAAAGACATTACTGTTGACGATAACAACGATTTTGCTCAAAATGATTTCGTTTTGTCCGGAGAAATTGGCAAGGCGCAAAGCGAGCTTTTTAAGGTCAACGCCGCGATCACTGCCGGAACTGTTATTCAAGCGGACGCACTCACTTTTCCTCATAATATTGGGACGCCTTTATATAAAATTCCGTATGATAAGGTTAAATTTTATCACGCCGCGACACTGGCTGGCGCTAAAACTCTTATCGGTTCGGCCGTAGATATTGACGCCGATAATGAATATACTGTCCAGGTTGATAGCACAAATATTTCTGGATATCTATTTTTTACCCTTTATAATTCCGTTACCGATACCGAATCAGGATATTCCGCCGGATATACCTATGACGACTTGCCATACGGATCAAGGATAAAAATACGCGAATTTGTTACTAGCCCACATAATTGGAATAGACCGCTTGACGACGATACTTTTAATGCTTTGTGCGATTTTGCAGAAAGTGAGATTTTCACTATAAAGCGTTGGCGCTTCCGAGAAAAAACAGCCACCTTTAACACTGTCGCCGATCAGCAATCATATACAAAATTAGCGGCCGGAGCGGAAGACTTGGGGCAACTTCTCTATGCTACTTACGACGGCAATCCAGTATGGCCAGTTAATTTAAGAACGCATAAGCGTTTTAACTGGAATAATTTGCAGACCGGCACGCCGAGAATCGTTTGCGAATTTGAGGGCAGTCTTATGTTCACGCCTATTCCGAGCGAAGTGAAAGCCGTGGTGCTATACCATTATTGCAATTCTGTCGGATTTTCCAATGAAACAACGGAATCAAGCGTCAAACTACCGCAGGCCATAGCTTTCCGGATACTTCAAGATTTATGGGCGACGGCCGATATGAAAAAATCACAATATTTCGAAAGACGATATTTGCAGGTTATTGCCGCAATGAAACTAGACGATATTAAGCAGGTTAGTAAATTTCCGGCATTGTCCGATGTGGCAATGGACGATCCGGATAGAATTTTAGACCAAGCAGAAAATCCTAATCGCATATCATAATGGGACTATTAAAACGAAAAGAAAAATTAGATTTGTCCGGAGGCGTCCAAAACAGGACTGTCGCGTCTTTGGCGAAAAATAATCAGGCTATTCACGCCCTAAACGCTGAATTTACGTCCAAATTGGGAGCGGCGACTGGTAGGCCTGGTAGTTTAGTGCAATCAACTGTTGTGGCCGCACAGCGCATTTTGACGATGTTGCAGTGGATTAAGAGCGACGGAACGAAGAAATACTTTGCTTCCGCTTCTGACGGAGCAGAAACGCCAAAAACAGATTTATATATCAATTCGGCTGTTTTAGCTGGAACGTGGGCGAAATCGCTAGAAGATTATACTAACCTAGTAGATATTTTCGGAGAAAACTTTGCTAATTTGCTCATAGTTTCAAACGGAGTGGACGCGGTAACAGGCTTTAACGGATCAGCTTGGGGCGCTATAACCAACGCGCCGGCGGCCGGAAAATTCCCGGCGGTTTATCAGCAAAGATTTAGACTACTTACAGAATCAGGATTTTTACATTCTTCTGATGTGATCAATTCTACTGGCGACGGATTTACAAGCACTGCTTGGACAAACAGAGGTATCAACCCTAATGACGGACAGAAATGCAAGATGATGAAGCGCCATAGAAATAGACTGGTAATTTTGAAAGAGGAAAGCATATATCGCTATGACGGGGACAATGAGCCGGAAGCGATAATTACAGTCGGGACACATAGCGGAAAGTCAGTTGTTATTTTAGGAGATTTATTTTTTCACCACCCGTCCGGAATTTACAGAATGGGAGCGGGCGAGCCAGTCCCGATTTCCCGCGCTATCCAAAAGTTTTTGGACGGAATGAATAGCGCAAATTGGGAAAATGTCGCGGCCGGAAAGGATTTGCAAAATATATATTTTTGGATAGGCGATGTTACCATAAGCGATCCGCTAGAATTTGATTATGGCAAGGTGTATTCCAATGTGGTGCTGGTTTATAACGTCTATGCGCAGACGTGGACAGTATATTCGGGTTGGAACGCGCGCAGTTGGTTTTATGACGAAACAACCGGGCTGACTTATTTCGGAACGGCCGCCGGAAAAATAGCGTTGATAAATACTGGATATTCTGATGTGGACGGGGAGGTAATAACGCCGATTTCTTTTGAATATTTCTTTATGCCGGAAGATTATGGATACCCTGAAAAAGATAAAGAGTTTGGGGTAGTGGAAGTGATTGGAAGATTTGATAGTGATATTTTAATAGCCGAGGATTACGACAAAATGGTGGCCAAGCAGAAATTGAATCAGAAAAAGACCGGCTTCAACCCGACGTGCAAAGAATTGTGGGTTGGGGTGGCCGAGCAGTATGTTTCAAAACCGCCACGCATTGAGGGGTTAATCCTTGACCGGGTTAATCTTTTAGACGACGCAAAATGAGTTACATAGAAAGTGGTTTTGATGAAAATTTAATACGACACGGATATTCAGGAGCAGAGGACGAAACAGTAGATAGCATAAATTCCGGAGAATTATTTGAGGCCAGCGCCGTTCCTATTACTGATGTTTTAGGAGAATTAGAGGACGCCGGAGTGATAAATACCAGCAATCAGGTTATTCAAGATATTGTTAATGCTAATTTAGACACGCAGTCAAAGGAGATTTTGGGCGAGTTCGTTTTTGTTGGATCAGGAGCATTGGCCATAAAGACTGACGATAATAATGGCATATGGATTTCTCCCACTGGAATTTTGGCCAAAAAAGCAGGAGTGAATAAATTTACGCTGGAATCAGACGGGGACGCGACTTTCGGCGGCGAATTAGTAGCCCCGATAGGAACGATTGGCGCGTTGACTATTGCGAGCGGCGGAAATATAAAAATGGGGAAAACCGCCTTTACGGACGACACAAATGCTGGATTTTTTATAGGAGATGTGAGCGGGGTGGCAAAATTCAAAATGGGGTCAAGTGCTACAAAATATTTCAGTTACGACGGGACAGATATAGCAATTTTAGGTGGGACGATCACTGGCGGAATTATCCAGACGGCTACCACTGGATACCGATTGAGACTAAATGGTGCTAATAATAAGATTGAATTACTGAACGGAGATACAGTCATATCAACTATTTATGCAGACGCCGGAGGAAGTCTTATTCTTAATTCTGTTGATGATGTTTATTTTACCAAGGGTGGATCGAATATGTTGAGAATCAATAGTAATGGAGATTTGAACATAGCTAGTTCAGGGGTTAAATTGACTTGGGGATCAGGCCGATACCTAGACGATAGCCCTGGGGACGGGTTGGCTATAAATGGAGGTTTCGCCTCAAACCAAGATGATTCTAATTTTTTGGGGAGAAGCAATAAAAGATGGAGTGTTTTATATGCGAAAGATTGTCGATGTAATAATTATTTTTCTGGTGATGGAAGTCAAGGACAGGATTTTAGCACTAGAATACTAACAGCTATTGATTATGACGGAGATCAGTTAAGATATAAATACCGAGATGTTACTTTCAAAGACGGACTAGCTACAAGCAATGGCGGTGAATCTGGCTGGAATAATGTATCTTAAATAAAATAATTTTGTAAATTTATGGCTAAATTATCAGCTAGGGAAAAATGGGCGAAAGAAACCGGTCGCCCCAAAGAGGAATATGACGGAGGAAGTTCAAAAAGCAAAAAAGGCGAATCTGTTTCTGATTTGGTAAAATCAGTGTTGTCGGCTACACCGGCGCAACAGGAAATCTTGCCGGATTTTGAAACTACCTATACCCCCGAATTGGAGGCAGAGGATTATGCGCAGTCCGAGGCTCTTTATAAGCCATATTTTGAGCAACAAATAGCCAATGAGTTGGAAGATTTGAACGCTTGGAGTGAATCGGAAAATGTCAGTTATGAGCGATCACTGCGCCGCGCAAGGTTCTCTTTGGGAGCAAGTGGTGGAGCGATAGGTGGAGAGCGTGAACAGGTAGAGGGAGAAATGAATCAAGACCATACCGCCAAAGTGCAAAACCAAGTTCGGGGAGTAGAAAGAAATGTCGGGACTGAAAAAGTAACCGGAGCTGGCTTTCAATCAGGAGGACAGACGCAAGAGGGTGAGTTAGTCGGACAAATGAAAGCGGCTATCCAAGAGGGTCAATTATGGTATAAAAATCAACGCGCCCAGCGATATTACGGCAATGCTAATACGTATTATTCTCAACCAAGCCCGTATAGCTTGTCGGGCGATAAATTATAATTTGATATAAATTTATGGCAAAAAACTACACAAATTTGTGGCAAGAGGCGGACGAAATGAAAGACGAGGGGGAAAAATTGGCCGGCTTCAAGGAATCCGTAGCCAAACTTCCATTTGAATTAAAAGACGCTTTCAGAAAATCACAAGACCCGAAATTGGACGAGGCTATCAATAAGGCTCAATCCGATACTTTCGGCGCGGCGATCAAAGGGCTGGATATGTACCAAGGAATTTCCAACCCTTTTACCCGGAGAAATCTAGCCGAACAATATCAGGGCATAACAGAGCAGGGCTGGAAAAACTTGACGGACGAAAGAACTCGCCGGCAAGGAGTTTATGCTGATTATATTGATAAATGGACTGGACTTTTCGGGGCGGAAGTAGCCAAGAGGCAAGATACTTTCAATAACAAAATGTCCATTTGGGAAAAAGAAAAAAGTTTGGCCGATACCGAAGAAAGCACAAGGCGCTGGAATATCGAAAATGCCAGAGCAGAGAAAAGCGCGGCCAGGACAAACAGCACACTCACTGACGCGGAAGCTACTAAAAAAGCCTCTAATCTTAAAAATCAGGGTTGGACTTGGCAGGATATTAACGACTATCTCGTTGATCAATATGGGTATAACACTTTGGAGGGAAGCCAGGGCGATAATATGCTAAGGTCATTATTCGGTTTATCCCCAGTCAAGTCTAAAAGCGCCGTCCGCACAGGAACGCAAACCACAACCACAAAAAAGGGTGGCACGTCCACTGTTACGCAGAAATATTTATATAACGAATAATTAAAATTTATGGCACTTGACCCTAACACTTGGCTAAAACAAAGACGAGCGGGCGGTTCTGCACCTATGCAGACATCTACATCAAGCGACGTGTTATCTCCTGATGAATGGTTGAAAAAAAGAAAAAAGCGCGGGGAAGAAATGAGCGCCCCACAACCAGAAAAACCGCAACCAGTTGAACAGCCACAGCAACCCGTAGAGCCTCCGGTGTCAAAACCGGTTGATCAAATCCAGCACGAGGAAAAAAAGAATCTTTGGGATAAAGTTAAAAGCGCCGGCAAGGACGCTTTTGCCAAGTTGGGAGAAGAACTGACAGGAACGAGTGATCCTGAGCGCGATAGGATGGCGAGGACAAAAAGGACAGAATTTGATAAGGCTACTGGAAAGACTATTTTATATGACGAAAATAACAATGTAATTCCGGAAACACAAACTAAGTCTTGGGAGGATAAAAGCCTATTGGAAAAATCAGAAGCCACACGCAAAGAAGTAATGTCGTCTTTTGGCGTTCCGCTATTAGGAGCTACAAAAGGAGCGGTTGATGTTGTTGGCGAGGCCGGCGGAGCTTTGGACGTTGCGAGTAAATTAAGTCCAATGGCTCATATTTTGGGAAAGACCGATAATCCTATTGCCAATGAGTTAATGGATTTTTCTTCTCAATTAAAAAAGAACAATGCCGAATATTTTAAGCCGAAAAGTTACCAGGAATCCGAAAACATTTTTCAAAATCCTAAATTACTGGTTAATCCTGAATATATCGTCCGTTCGGTTTCGGAGCAAATACCAAATTTGATAACGATGATGGCCACCGGAGGTTGGGGTGAGGGCGCGATAGAACTTGGATCATATATGGAGGGACGAAAAGAAGTTACGGGAGAAACAACCACAAAAGACGCATTAGTATCCGGAGTTATCGGTGTAGTGAATGGAGTTTTGGGACGTTGGGGATTTAAGGGTGTTTTTGAGGGAAATCCAGTTTTGGGAAAATTAGTTTTGAACAGAATGGAAAAAGGCGCTTTGAAAATAGCCGCCGAAGCAGGATTATCAACGGCTGGAGAAATGGGGTCAGAATATTTACAGGAAGTAGTGCCGGCGATTGCCACCAAACTTATTTATGACGAGGGAGGAACGTGGACAGAAGTAGCCAAGGAAGCCAACAAGCAAGGGTTGGCGGCCGCTTCACAAGCTGGAATAGCGTCTGCTCCAATATCAATATCAACTGAACTGGGAAGAAGTGGAGAAATCCAACCATCCATTGAATCTAAAAATAAAAATGAACTTTCTCAAAAACAAGAAACTGAATCAATAACAGCTCCGGCCGTGATAGAAAGTGATCAAATAAAGCAGGAAGAAAATAAACCGATAGACCACACAAAATCAATTAAGTTTTTAGAAACGCTGGAATCCGGAGATACTAAAAAAACGGAAGATACAAAAAATTCTCTATCCACCGAGGAATTGCAAAATACTATCAGTCTTTTGGAACAGGCCGCGAGGCGCGCCACTCCGGAACAAATTGAAGTGATCAATGAACACCGCCAGTATGTCCAGGACGCCATAGACGATAGAGAGGGAAAAGTCCACGAAGCAGTGGGGAATACTGTTTTTAATGGAAAAAATGATATTGATAATTTATCGGAAACCGAAAGGCAGGAGGCAGTCGGAACACTAGAGCAGATGTCTAAAGCCCAGCACGAAGTCGCGCCGAAAGCACAGAAAATAGCTAAAACTATTAAGGAAAACAACACTGTAATTGAGAAAAAACTTGACGAAGTAAAACAGCAAAAAGATCAATTGCTTGGGAATAAAAAACTGGCCACCACTCCGGAAGCCAAAGCACAGATTCAAAAAGATATTGACCTTTTGGACGACAAAAAGATAGTTTACAAGAAGTCAATGAATAAGACTGATATTTCCGACGTCATATCGGAAGTCGCCCCGGCGCTCAAAAAATCGGAAAAGGACTTGACAAATAAACCCCCTCTACAAGAAGGAGGAAAGATAAATAGAATAGATAAAAATGCTCCATTAGGTTCGGAAGGTAGAATTATTGGAAAAAAGGAATGGGCGAAAGAATTGGAAAGCAGGAGGGGAGTTTTAGTGGAAGAAAATGACCCAGTTTTTAAAAGATTTAATTTTGACGGTAGCAACCAATCCAACGAAACATTACGGGCATTAAAAACTTATAACAATTATGTCAGGCGGGAATTCCCCGAAGGAGACATTTTGGATAAAATTGAAAATTCTTATGGAAAGATTATCAGAGATAATGTGGAAGATGTTACTAAGGCTAAAAAAGAACTATTATCTGAAGCAAAACTCTCCCAACCCCAAGGAATAAATCATAAAGCAACAATCGAAAAGAAAGCTCCAGAAAAATCAACAGAGAAACTGCCAACACTGGAAGAAGTCGCCAAGAAGAATAAGAATATTAACATTGACAGAAGCAAGGACAAGGGCGTAACAACAATGAAAGTAGAAAATGGGCGAGGGATTATCTATTATACCAATGAGAAAGCGAACTCTGCTTTTCGCTCTGAAATAAAAACGGATAAGGCCGATGGTATTTATAGCTTGGGAAAAAGTATAGGAGAGAAAAAATCAGAATTTGAAATACTGGAAAAAATGTTTAACAGCCAGGAGGGTTACGGAGAAAAGAAAACTGTCAAACGCACCGAGTTCCGAAAAGCGGTCAATCTGGCTACCGGATTTTTAGAGGATAAGAAAAAAGAATCAATTTATTTTATCGTCAAGGATAATATTGCTTATATTTATTCTGAATCAAAAAACGGCCAAGTCAGTCAGGAAATAGGAGGATACAAATCTTCGGACGTTGCGCTGGAAGCCGATCCTAATTTGATACTAGACGCTATCAAGGCTAACCCACAAAGCGAAATATCTATCCAACTGCCGGAAGAAATAAAAATTGCTACCCCATTAAGAATAGGCGAGGCTGTTGTGGCAATGAGGAAAAGCGAAACAGAAGTCAAACCGGAAAAAATAACTTCTTTTCTGCCGGCTTATGCTTCCGGAGAAATCAATGTCAAAAGCCACACGCGCGCAGGCATAGAAGTTTCCGCCTACAAAAGGCGATCCGCGCAAGAATTATCAGACGAGGCAATGATTGAAAAGAACAGGGGCGTGAAAAAAATGCGCGAGAAGATAAGGGCGGAATTGGAAGCTGGATCAATGGACTTGAAGCAGTACCAGATTATTGACCGCTTTATCGGTAAATTTGAAAAACAGCTTGGCGATGTAGCATTATTTATCGAAGAATCCGGGGACGCCCAGGGCGTGTTTGAGTACACCGATAGAATGTTGGGGCTATTCAGAGAAAATATTTTGACCAAGGGAGAGGGCTTTCAGAGGACTTTTATTCACGAGGCTTGGCACTCGTTGACCAGATTTTTGCCGACAAAATATTACAATACTGTCGAGGGAATGTATAAAAGCGAATTAGCGAAATTCAAACGACAAAATCCGGAGTTTGCAAGAAAATGGAAAGAAGCGGAGGCCATAGGGGAAAAAGAAGTGATGAGATTATTCAGCCGGAATATCAAAAATTACCGCTATTATGACATCAACGAATGGTTCGCGGAAACTATGACCGACAAGTCTATGAGCGAAATGGAGAAAGATTTTCAGATTGAGCCAAGTGATCCGATATACAAGATAATCCGATTTTTCAAAGGCTTAATCCAGTCGGCCGTGGAAGCGGTGCAGGAGGTTATAGGAGTAACTACTACCGCTAAAATATTCAAGGATTTTTGGGAGGGAAAGAACGATAAAATGTCGCTTCGTTATGGGTTTATGGGGAGCAAACAGTCTAAAATGATAGACGCGTCGCCAGAGGCTCAAAAATCGCCGGAGAAGCGGACAAGCGTCCTAGACCTCTACAAGGACGTTTTCGCCGAAATTCAACAGCAGAACAAAGAATTGAGCGACAGGTATGGATATAAAAACTATTCCGACAGGGACGGATACTATGACTATGAGGAACGCGTGGGCGAGAAAATGGGCGGCATAGAACACGTCCAGCCTTTTGAATTGCCCGATTTGGTTAAATTAGCCAAAGAATTGACCGGAAAATACCCCGAAATCAAGAAAAGTATGCGGTCGAGGTTAGGGGACGCGCAAACTGGAACATTAAGAATCAGAGTATTGGCCAGCCTATTTGAGGAGGGAAAATTGAGAACGGCCAAGGGCGTATTGGCGCACGAGATAGGGCATATCACTGATTTTCTTCCTGACAAATTAGCCAAAGGTGGAAATATCGCCGGACACATAATGAGTATCCACAATTTTTTGCGGGATAAATTCACTAATCCGGGCGTAGAAAGACAGATTGACCCGCTTATCAATCAGCGAAAGGCATTACAGGATCAGCGTCGCGCGTTGAAAGTTGAGGGCAAAGTGCCGGAATCGAACAAAAAACAAGACATCAATCTTTTGCGACAAATTAGGGATAAAAATGCGCAAATTAAAAAACTCCAAGAAAATTCCTTTAAGAACAAGGAAGTGCGCGAGGAACTCGTAAAACTTTCGAAACTTTGGAAGCCTTTTGACGAATCATCTTCCTCCCCTGGCTATGTACAATATCGTATGAAATCGGAAGAATTATATGCCGACGCAATTTCGGTATTGTTAAATTCTCCTGGCTTTCTCAAAGAGCAAGCGCCAAAATTTAGCGAATTATTTTTCAAATTTCTTGACGAAAAACCGGACGTGAAATCAAATTATTTCGCCACACAAGATTTGTTGAATGGCGACAGGGAGGAAATCGTTAAAATGCGTCAGGAAGAAATAAGAAAAGATTTTTCCACCGCCGATGCGATAAGAAAAAATGGAGATGAAGAAAAAAAATCGGCTGATAAGCGGTTTTGGGAAAGGGTCAGAAAACAATTTGACGATCAGAACTATCCGATTATCAAAAAGCAACGAGCATACGAGGCAAACGGACTGGTATATGAGGACGACAAAAACCCCACCTATCTTTTGGAAGAATTGCCGTTTGTGGATAATGAAAATTATTTGATGTTGGACGACCTAAATAAAAATGTCGTTCAGCCTTTGGAATTGTCCGGAGTTTCTATGAGCGATTTGGGGTTGTATTTATTTTTCAATCGGATTATAAACGATCGTGCGGGCGTAGCAAACCCGCGCGGGCATACTCCAAAAACAGCGCAAGAACAAATAGTTTTTCTTAAAAGTCAAATTGGAGAAGAAAAGTATGCCCTGCTGGAAGAAAAATCAAAATATTTTCACGAAACGGTATTTAAGTCGGTAGAACAGGCCGTGATTGACGGAAGCTATAATAAGGAAATCTTTGAGGAAAAAATCAAGCCGAATAAATATAGCTATGCTACATTCAGGGTAATAGAACACATAGACGATTATGTTTCCGCTACAATTAAAAAGCAAATTGGGACGTTTAAGGAAGTAGGAAACCCCTTTATAGACACTGTACTTAAAACTGTGGCGTTAAACAGATTGAACGCCTATCAGCGAGCTAAACGGGCTACGTTGGATATGCTGGGTGAGGAGGCTGCGAAATCTAAAAAAATTACGTCTGACGGAAAATTGAGCATATTCAAGCCAGCCAGGGACAAGGGCGCTATCGAGATATTGGAGGACGGAAAACTGCAAAGCTATGACGTTGATCCATATATTGCGGAAAGATTTGAGCGCGACGGACTGGATAATGTTAATGTGGTAATAGCGGCGATTGACCTGTTTAATAATAAAATGTTCAAGCCCCTTGTTACGACCTACAATATGGGGTTTGCCCTAGCCTTTAACCCGATCAGGGACTTTAAGCGCAATTATAAGGCCATAAAATCGGCTACTGTGGGCGGGCTTCTAAAAGCCTATATCTCCTCCATAAAATCCGGAGCGAAATATTCCAAGGGTCAACTGGACGAATTTACACGCTCGTTGGTGGAAAGTAGTGCTATCAACGCGCCGATTTATGATTATAATTTTGATCCGCGCGACGACGAGTTTGGAAAAATTTTGGAAAAATACGGGTTGATAAGCGGAGAGGAAAAACTGACAAAACTTCCGCCGATAGTCAGAAAAACAGCCGTAAAGTGGACACTGAAATTATTGGAATATATGAGGTTGGGAGCAAACACATTGGAAATAACTTCCAAAATTGCCGGCGCTAAAATGAGAATCAAAGCCGGAGAAACTGGAAAAGAATTGGCATATAATATTAGAAATTACACCGGCACGCCTAACTGGACAAGAAAAGGACAGCACACAAAAACGACTAACGCCCTATTTATTTTCTCCAACATAATGAAAGAGGGAATAAAATCAGACTTCAATTTGGCCAGCAACCCGACTACAAGAAAAGGATATTGGTGGAAAACTGTCAAAATTGATCTTGCGCCAAAAGTTATGATGTTCGCCGCGCAAGCTGGGCTTATGGGTGTTCTTCTTGGCGATAAGGACGATGACTGGCTAAAAAGATTTTTCGCGCGAGTGAGCGAGTATGATAAAACAAATTATCTTATAATACCTCTTGGCTTCAATAGCGACGGGAAAGCGGTTTATATGAGAATCCCGCACGATGAATCGGGGCGGTTGATTTCGGCCGCGCTTTGGAAAATGCTGAATTTCGCCAAGGAGGGCAAGACGGAAAATTTGAATGAGATATTTGCAATCGGCGCTGGTCAACTCCCAAGCACTACTCCGATTATTTCCACGACATACGGCTGGGGTCAATATCTTTCCGGTAAAAATCCATACGATTGGTTTAGGGGCAGAAGTGTCATAGACGATACCACTTTCACGGCCGGCGGCTGGCGGTCATTGAAAAAAATGTTGATGTGGACAGTCAATCAATCCGGAGTGGCGCAGTTCGCGACGTACGACACTTCGACACAAACAACAACCGAGAATGTTTTTCAAACTTTGCCATTACTAAATCGCTTGATAAAAATTTCTGACTACGGATTGCAGGAACAGGAAAATAAATTAACGCAAGAAAAATCTCAACAGTCCGCGAGAAATCTTTTGATAAAACGCGAAACAATTTCCGAGATGATAAAATCAGGAAAGAGCGACGAGGAAATTTCAGAGGAGGTTGAAAATAAAATAAAACTTGATCCGGAAAGCGAAAATTATTCTCGAAGCATAACACTGATTGAAAATGATATTGCCAAGGAGCGCACAAAACAGGAAACAGGAGCGCGCACCGCCCCACTTATAAAAGCCCGGACAAATGACGAAAAAGTACGAATATTGAAACGATACCAAGGGGAAATGGGAGAAGATTTTTGGGATTATCTTGATCAGCTTTATGACGGAAAAGTTATCAGCGACAAGGTGTACGAAGAATTTTAGGGGCTGTGGATAACTTTCCTTGACGGAGTTTTCTGGCTGTGGTAATATTTTATTATATGGAAAAATATCTGAACAATTTGAACATCAACACTCCTCAACAAGTTTGCGTTTTCAGACGCTATTCCAGCTTGTTGGGGATTTTTAGTGTTTAATTTTATGAAAAAAATCAGAGCCGCTTTGTATAAGGTTGTTGAAAATATTATTGGACGCCCACTCACAAAAGAAGAACGAACTGCCATTAAAAAAATTATGGTGATCTATGGAGATGTGTTGAAAAATGAAAGGTAGAAATTATGAAAAAACAAAACTATGTTTCGAGGATATATAAAGCTATGGAGGAAAATAGACGAAAACCCAATTGCGATTAAACCAGCCTATTTATCAATTTGGCTTTATATTCTGCGATTTGCTAACCATAAAAAAAAATCAATAATTTGGAATAATAAAAAAACTATGATAGAGGCCGGATCATTTATCACATCATCAAAAAAAATAGCGAAGGGAACTGGTGTTCCTGAATCTACTGTGCGCCGTATCCTAAACTATCTCGAAAGTGAGCTAATGATTGAGCAACAAACAACCAAGAGATTTAGGCTTATTACAGTTATTAACTACCAAGACTATAACGACAATGAGCGACAAAATGAGCAACAAATGAGCAACAAATTAGCAACAAATGAGCAACAAACTGCACCAACTAATAATGATAAAGAATTAAATAACATTAAAGAGAATGAAGAAAGGTCGGAAGAAACTTCCGACGTATCGTATGAGGGAGTAGATAAAGAACAAGAAACTTTTGATACTAAAAAAAAGACCTATGAGAAAATTGGACTGCCATATAAGCCTAGCCCGCGAGAGCAAAAGCAAATAGACGCGGCCGAGGCAATGAAGCTGATTGATTATTTTAAGCAAAAAGCCTACGAACAGCACGGAATGACTTTCCGGACAGAAGATAAAAGCCGGCGCGAGCGCATACAAAAACAAGCTAGGGATTTTTATGTGAAAGTGAAAGAAAATGGGATTGAGATTATTGATTGGTTTTTATCAGATTATGGGGAATGGTGTCATTACGATGTTGATCAATGTTTCACGACAAAAACTATTGAGCGTTGGGAAAATAGGGTTACAAAAGTTAAGGATATGACGCCGATAGTTCTATAAATAATAAAGTAAAAAAATGGCAAAAATTTATTTAGTAGGGGGAAAAAGTGTATCAGTCAGCCAAGAAAAAGCAGAAAAATTATTGGCTATGAAGTCCGGGAAAGATGAAAACGGAAAAGCAGTCCCATTTGATAAAAACCACCTAATTGATATTGGTCAAAAGGATTTTATCACGATAGGGCAAATAAGGAGAATTGATTTTGAAACGGGGAATGAAGAAAATCCAGTTGAAAAAGAGAGGTCGGAAAAAATACTGAAAGATATGCAGGATTGGGACGCTTATGTAAAAAGGTGTCGCGCGGAAAACCCGGAGGAAAAAGCGCGCAGGACAGTAAATTCATTTTGCAAATTGCTTTGGATAGTTCGAAAAAATATCGGAGAAATGCCGGAAGATATACAGGACGATTTGATGATCAGAATAATTCCATATTTTGCCACCAACCCGGACGAGTGGCACGCTACATCAGCACTTTATCAGGATTTAATACCTTTTGGGGATAAAAAAGTGGTTGTTTCCACCACGCCAGGAGTAAAATCAATCGGGGAAATGATGATGAATCCGCCGGAGGTCAAAGATAATAAACAAAAGGCTTCGTGTGATATTTGCCAAAAGCCATTTGAATACGAGGGAGTGAGGCCATTATTTTGCCCGAAGTGTGAGGAAAAGGCAAAAGAGGAGGTAATATTTGAAATTTAATAAGTAATAAAATAATAAAATGAGCAAAAAAAAGCCCATTGAAGCCGAAAAGGTGGAGGGCAAAGAAGAAGTAAAAAGCCAAGAGGTCGCAATAAGCGCGCCTACTTTGGAAGTGTCCGAGTACAAGGAGCAGAGAAATTCAGTCGAGGCAATGATTTACAAGGCCATAGAGCAAAAGGTTGACCCGGACACTATGCAGAAGTTCCTAGATATGCGCAGAGAGCTAAAAAAAGAATGGGCGAAAGAGCAATTTGACCTTGCTATGGCGAAAGCCCAGGGGGAATTTCCGGAGATTAAAAAAACCACCGAGGGAGGAAAAACCAAAGCGGGAGAAGTGGCTTATTGGTACGCCACGATTGATCAAATTGTAAATCCGGTCAAACCAATTTTAACCAAGTATGGATTAAGCTACACGATAAAAACAGAGTTTCCGGAGGGCAAGGTAAAATCAACCTGTATCGTCCGCCATATCGCCGGCCACAGCGAAGAAAGCGAAATGATTATCCCGATTGGAAACGGCACGAATATTATGTCGCAAGCGCAAAACGTGGCGGCCGCTTCAACATTCGCCAAGCGGTATGCGTTTATGAACGCCTTTGGAATTATGACCGGAGATGAGGACAAGGAGCAAAACTTGAAACAGGCCGAAGTGGAAAATCTTTCTCAAATTGAGGAAGCCAAGAAAAAATTGGATAAATGTATGACCTTGGAAGATTTGAAAAAAACTTGGTTCAGTTTTCCGAAAGAAGTGCAAGGAAATCCGGACGCGATAAACTACGCTAATCAAATTAAAGAAAATATCAAAAATGAAAAAGCACAAAATGGATCAGCGCAGTGAGGAGTGGTTTGAGATACGCAGGGGAAAAATGACCGCTTCCAACGCCCAGGCAATCGGCGCTAATGGCAAGGGGTTGGAAACTTATATTTATACCTTGCTGGCAGAAAAGTATTCAAAAAACAAAGAGCATTACACCAACAGCGACATTGAGCGCGGTATAGTATTGGAGGATCAGGCAAGAATGACCTATCAGATAACCAATGAAGATGTAGAGGTGGTCGGATTTTGCGAAATGGACGAATATGTGGGGTGTTCTCCGGACGGGCTGGTGGGAGATGACGGCGGAATTGAAATAAAATGCCCGGACGACAAAAATTTCTTCAAATTGCTGGTGGACGGAGAAAAGGCGATTGACAGTAAATATGTTTGGCAGGTGCAGATGTGTATGTTCGTAACTGGCCGGAAGTGGTGGGACTTAATATTCTATAATCCAAATTTCGATAAAAATATGTTGGTTTTCCGAATTACGCCCAATATGGTGGCGCAGGAAAAATTAACAATCGGTGTCCAAAAAGGATACGAAATAATTAAAAAATTGGAGGAAAAATATGCAAAAAATACATAGCCACCCAGGGCTAGAAAAAAAATTGGGAGTTCCAGAGGGGCATATTATTATTGATAAGAAATTTCTCGATATGGTTTATACTGCCGAACAGATTGAGAAAATGCTTTGGCTTCCGTGTTGCCATACGACCGGTATGCACGATCCGAGCCATTACAGCTTAAGAAAATATATTTGCGATAGCCAAAAAGCGGAGGCGCTAGAAAGGTTTTGTAAGGAAATAGGAATAAATCCAAAAACAAAATCCGATCCTAATTGTGGCTGGTGTTTTGAGGATAATGGGAAGCCCACCAAGCCATACGAGGGACATCGCTCTATTGAGGGAGAGGGAATGAAATTATTTGATAAACGGAGAAAATATTAAAAAATAACAAGTAAAAAAATGGAAATTCAAAAATTTAATCCAACAAAAGCAGAAATCCAAAAGGCGGTGGACGCCGCCAATGGGTTGACCATAAATGGCGTCGCTGACGAGGTGGGATATGCCACTGTAAAGGCCGCCAAAAAGACGTTAGCTGATTATCGGAACAATATAACCAAATTCGGGAAAGAACAGCGTGCCGAGGCGATTAAGTGGCAAAAAGAGGTATTGAGGCAAGAGAAAGAACTTGTCGCTATGATTGAGCCGACTGAAAACAAGCTAAAAGCTGACCTGGAGGCGATTGATAAGGAAAAAATGCGCGAGGAGCGCCGGATACTTCTTCCCACGAGAAAAAAACTAATGGAGGACATCGGAAATGTCATAGACGACGATTTTTTGTTGGATATGGACGAGAAAGCGTTTGCTGTTTTTTACGGAGAGCGCCGGCTTGATTATGACGCTATGGTGCAACGCCAAAAAGAAAAAGAGGAGGAGCGCAAACGCCAAGAAAAGGAAATTGAAGAAGCTAAAGAGCAAGCCAAAAAAGAAGCCGAGGAAAAAGCGGAGCGCGAGAAAAAAGAGGAGGCCGAACGGGTAGAGCGCGAGAAAAAGGAAGCCGAGAAAAAAAAGCAGGAGGAATTAAAGAAAAAAGAGGAAGAAAAAATTGAGGCTATCAAAAAAGCGGAGCGGGAAAAGCAGGAAGCTATTGATAAAATCAAAAGAGAACAGGAAGAGAAAGAGCGGAAGCGAAAAGAAAAAGAAAAAGCTGAAAAGTTGGAAGCCGAGGAAAAAGAGAGATTGGAAAAGGTAGCTCGTGAAAAATTAGAAAAAGCCCACAAATACCAAGAATGGCTAGAAAAAAATGGCGTCGATAAATCGCCAGTGATAGACTTTACTACAATCAAAATTACCCTAGACAGTGGGAAAACTAAAATTTATCTCTATAAGAAAATCGACGAGATAATTATATGAAACTCAAAAAGAGAAAATTTGAAATACGGATACTCTTTGAGGTAGAGGTGGCGTCGATCAAGGAGGGAATGATTGTCGCCAAAGACACAATGGAAAGTTTGCGGTTAAAAGTATTAGGGATAAAGCCACTGCACCGCGTCCGAACACCGAAACAAAATCGCGCGCTACATCTCTATTTCACTCAACTTTCCGAAGCCCTGAATAACGCCGGATTTGATATGAAAAAAACAATCCGGCAGGATATAGATATTCCGTGGACACCGGAAAACGTCAAAGAATATCTGTGGCGGCCGGTGCAAAAGGAAATGCTCAAAAAACGAAGCACGACCAAACTGGATAGCGTCGGAGAGATAGAATATATTTACGACATTGTGAACAGCAACATAGCCTTACGCACTGGAATACATATCCCATTTCCGTGCGAGCAGACGATGATTGATAGGGATATGGATAATCATTAAAAGTAAAAAAATGGAAAGTTTAACAATTCTCAATCAAGAGGTAGAGAAAGAGATACAATCGGGAGAATTTGAAAACGCTATAAAGGATAGGTGCGCTTGGTGTGGAGCGAATATACCGGGAGATATTGGTCATTATGCTTCGTATGGCAATGCCTGCTCCCCTTGTAATTCTAGATTTAGTCGGATAATTGGTGGCGTGAGAGGAATTAAAAAAAATAGAAAAGGAAAACTCGTTTCGTATAAAATGAGAGAATATACAGAGGAGGAAAAAAAGGCGATGATTATATCTCGGATAGAAGAGGTAAAAATTAAGGGATTATAATAATTAACAAAAAACCAATGGCAAAATTTAATGTCAGTCATACCAAGGGCAATGAGGTTAAAAAATGGAGCATAGAGGCCAGCCACCTGCAAGAGGCATACGTAATGGTGCTGGACAAGGAGGGATATAGAGTAGAGCAGGTGGGCGAAACTTTCCAAATGTACAGCCAGCTTGATTATCCAAAAACATTTTTGGGAAACAGCAAGGTTTGCACGATCGCCAGCGACGGGTGTTTTCTCACTTGCATTACCAGTATCTACCAATTCTTGACGGGAAAAATCGTAACCCCGCCGGAAATGAATGAAAGATTAAAGGCCGCCGGTTGCTTCAACGGTGCATTACTGGTATTTAGCAAGGTTTGCGACGAATTGGGCTGGGACTTCAAAGGCGCTTTTAGAGGGATAGGAGAAGCCCCCGAAGATATGGGAATAACTACGCCGACAATCAAAGAGGTCGACTATTCCTACCGCGCCGGAAAACAACAGCATTTTGTTGTCCGGATATACAGCAAAAACGGCAATTATATTCTTGATCCGCTTGGCGGAGGGAAAAAGGCCATAAACTACTACGAGAAACTAGTTCACGACGAACAGTGGAAAAGTAAATATTTTAGTTATAGAATTTTTAAGCAAAAATAAAAATATGGTGGAACAAATAGCAAAAAATTCCGCTAAAATCGCGGAATTTCAAGGGGGATACCTAGAGCGCGCTTTGGAACTCCAAAGAAAAAAGATAGAGAGCCAAGGCCAAGAGTTATCCCGGCTGAATAGAGTTTATCAACGCAATGTTGAGGCAACTAAAATCAGAGAGGCTTTCAGGTTTTTGTGGGACGTAATAATTAACAAAATACAAAAATGATATTAGACGAATACGAAACAACTGATCAGGCTGAAATGGCCTATCTACGCTTTTGCGGATTTCCGTTTGAATACGACCGAGAAAATCCGAGAAAAGTAAAAATGATAGTAAAAGGTGATTTGAGATTGATCAAGCAAAGCGCCAAAGATTTTTGGGATAATAGGGGAAGATATTTGGACTTTCTCAATGCCTGGAAAGAAAATAAACGCTCTTTGTGGATAGGCCAGGAGTACGACCCTACTTTCAAAGCGCGAAAAAACAAATTTTATGGAAATAAAAATACCACTATTCGTCAAAGTGGCCAAGAAAGCGGACGGTAAAAAATATGCACTCAATCTAAACTATTATCGCAACTGGCATTTTCAGACTAGCAACGCCGTGAAGCAGAAATTTTGCGAGAATATGGAATGTATTTTGTCCGGCGTGAAATTCAAATTGCCGATAGAGATAAAATTCAAATTATTCAAAAGTTCCAATAGGCACATTGACCGGTCAAATATCCTGTCTATCGCTGAAAAATTTTTTTGCGACGCGCTCGTTCATTACGGGTGCATACCGGACGACAACGATAATTACATACTCGCTACGCACTATCGTACCGGAGGAGTGGATAAAGAAAATCCACGAATAGAAATAACGATTGACGAAGTTTTACTCTGATTGACAGATATTTGTTTTCCAGTATAATATAATTATAACTGATTATATTATACTAATGCAAAAAAACGGAAAGGTAATAAAGTGCAAGTATTGTGGGAAAGGGTTTTATATTTCTAGCAGTAGGATAGGAAAGAAAAAATACTGTTCGCGAAAATGTAGCTTTGACGACAATATAGGGTTCAAGCCTATAAAAAAGAGCTGTATCATTTGCGGAAAACAATTTATTGTTAAAAGCCAGTTGAGGATCAACGATAAAACCTGCTCCCACGATTGCTGGTATCAAAATAATAGAAATTTATCCAAAAAATCAAAAGCAAATATGCCAAAAAAGAAAAAAGAGGACTGGAAATCATACAAAGACGGAAAACATTGCGATAGGGGCAGGCATACGCGAGAGTGCGCCCGGTACAGAGAGGAATTTAGAGAAAAGAATGGGTATTTATTTTGCGAACTTTGCTTGGTTAATATCAATGGAACACCTAGATTTGAAACTCATCATATAGTTTATGCGAGCGAAGCCCCTAAGCACGAGTATTTGCACGACAATAGAAACTTAATATTGCTTTGTACAAATTGCCACCGTTGGCTACATACAAAAAAAAGCAATAGAGAATCTATTATGAAAAGAAGAGGCTTAAAAAAATTATTTAATAAACAATAAAATGGAAAAAACAATTAAATTGAGCGAAATTGCTCGTCTAAAAGTCGGGAAAAACGAGGTTTTGTTGATAAAAGAGAAAGCGGTAAAAGATTACGACGCGGTGGGAATTTTAGCAGAAGAATTGGGGTGTAAGATATTTTTGGTAAAAAGTTTTGATGAATTAAAAGTTGTTTCAGCCAGCAAAATAAAGAAATGAAGCAAAAAACTTGGCAAAAGCTCGAAAAAGGCGATTGGATAAAATATAGAAAAAATGGAACGCCACGAAAAATATTATCAATCACGAAACACGACGGAAAAACAGGGTGCATTACGCTCCGGCAAATAGGATACTCATATCTAGGTTACCCGGACGGCCGTAGGACGACAGTATATGTAACGTGCGATTGCAATAATTTTATAAAAGTCAATAGAAAGGAGGTAAAAATATGATAAATTTTCTACTATGGTCATTACCGTTTTTGGGAATATCAATGCTAATTTTCCCTATCGCGCTTGTTGTCGTCCCTATTATAGGCTGGCTATTTGGAGGCGATAAGTGGGGCGCAAGAATGTTGTTGACTATGATTGTCGTGGTTACTATTTGGGGGTTATGGATTGGTTGCTACCACGTCTTTCCGATAATGCCAGCTTATAATAATATGTGTCCACCGGATCAGCAAACGGCCGGATATTGCGACACAGGAACTAAATAAAAAAAATGGAAATAGAATTAAAAGTGAAAAATGGCTATCTAAAAATCAATACTCCGAAATTTGAAACAGGGAAGTGTCGCGGTTGCGGAAAGGATATTTTTTGGATAACCGGAAAGAATAAAAAACCTATGCCTATATCAAGGCTAGGAAACGGGGATTTGGTCAGTCATTTTTACGACTGCTCAAAAGCTAATCAATTCAGGAAAAAAAATGCTGGAAACACTCAAAAGCCAAGTGGAGGCAGTGTTAGCGGACGAGCCGGAAACTAGGAATAGCGATATTGGACTGCTCATTGCTATTTGGAGAAAATTTTACGGAATAAAAATGGCCGTCAATGTCAGTCAGCTCTATGAGCTTCCGCGCGAGGATAACGTCAAACGTATCCGGGCAAAATTTCAGAACGAGGAGGGGAAATATCTGCCAACAGAATTAAAAATAGCGTTAAAGAGGGGGATTTTAGAAGATAAATGGCGAGCCTTTATGGGCTACGCCCCGAAAAATTATATGCAAGAAAATTCGCAAACAGACGTTAATTATGAACAGTCAAAAGTTCCCGCTAAACAGCCTAATGTTTTAGGGGGTTGTCCAACTTGCGGAGGAGGGCTTTATAAACAAAGTATTTACGATACGGGGCTGGATAAAGTAATAGAAAAAATACATTGCTTAAAATGCGGGAAACAGTTATGACAAAAAAAATACCAAAAATCATACATCAAATTTGGCTGGGGGATAAGCCACTGCCAAAAAAACTAATGAAAACGTGGAAAGACAAACACCCCGGCTGGCAGTATATTTTATGGCGCGACGAATCGCTGGAAATAATAAAATTCCGCGCTATGCCACAGATTGACCAAATGCTTATGGCGGGGAAATATAACGGCGCGGCCGATATTATGCGATATAATATTCTTCACGAACTTGGCGGATTTGTCGCCCCGGCCGATAGTATATGCGTCAATCCGATTGACGATCTCCTTGACCTTGAATGTTTCTGTTGTTACGAGAACGAGAAAGTCCGTCCTGGGCTTCTATCTCCAATTATAGGGACATATTCGGGTAATCCACTATTCGACTTTATTGTCCACGTTTTAGAAAACACGCCCGATGTTCTCTATGACGACGCGTGGAAAGTAACCGGCAATGCCTTATTGACCGGAGCAGTACAAAAAACTAATTTTCCAATTCACATTTTGCCAAGCTATACTTTTTTGCCGGAGCATTACACCGGAGAAATTTATAAGGGAAAAGGTAAAATATATTCCCGTCATTTTTGGGGAAGCACCAAAAGGATCACAGGGGAATTGGATAAACAAATATGAAAATAAAAGAGCAGGATTTATTTTTACCATTGAAAAAATATTTTAACGATAAAGGATATAAAGTTTATGGCGAAGTCCCATATAGCTATAATTCCGCTACTGATATAATAGCCGTTTCTGATAATGAGCATATCGGCATTGAAATGAAAGTTTGTTTTAATGGCGACGTTGTTCATCAAGCATATCAACAGACTTATTGGAAAACAAGAGTAGATAAAATGTATGTGGCGATCGGTGTTAAAAACCCAAGAGATAAGAAAAGAATAGGAGTTTGCGAGTTTCACGGAATTGGTATTTTAACCGTTGTTAATGGAGAGGTTAGGGAAATATTAGCGCCAAAAAAATTAGAGAGAACAGAAAGCCGAAAAGATTTTACTGGTTGGAAAGAAAGTGAGGTAGCTGGATTAAAAAATAACGGCACAAGTTCAGCAAGAGATGTTTTAATGAGGATAAAATTATTTGTTAAGGAAAATCCCGAATGTAATTGGAGAGATATATACGAAAATGTGCAAAATCACTATGCTAGTAAGGAGAGTTTAGTTCAGTCAATGGGAAAGTTTCAAAACTTTTATTTGCCTGAGTTTAAGAGAAATTTATGAAAAAAGACATACATCAAAAGCGCTATGAAGCGCACCAAAAAAAGAAAAAGAAACAGCTATCGGAGTTGCTGGAAAACCGAGTGAGCCAGCGCATTTTTAATGGAGAGCCTATTCCAAGACAGGACATAAATCATTTGCTGAAAAATATGGCCAAAGCGCCTAGTTCGTGCGGTAGGCAGGCCGTCTATGCCAAGGTCATTGAGGATAGGACGGAAAAAGAAATGTTGGGAGCGCTTCTTGTCGGCGGAGTGGGCTGGATACACCGAGCAGATAAAATAATACTGTTATTTGCCGATGAGATGGCCTACAAAGCCGGAGGGGAGCGTAATTTTATGCCATACTTGGACGCTGGCGCAGTTCTAGCTACCGCTTATCTTATTTGTGAGGATATGGGGATCGGTTGCTGTTTCGTCAATCCAAATATCAGAGTTAAAAATCACAGTATATTCGGGGAGAGGTTTAACCAATGGGGGAATATATTTTGCGGCGCGTTGGCTGTTGGCTATTATTCAAAGCGTCCGAAGCCAAGCCCCAAAAAGAAAAGCATAATTATTAAATAAAAACGATGAAAATTATTAGACTGACTGTTTCCGCCTTTGATGTGGCGCGCCAAACAGAGCCGGAATTTCAAAAGGAATTGGACGGGAGATTGAAACGAGCGGGTTTTCGCTTTGACGATCCCATAATCAGACAGCCCAGAAGCGACATATACGGCGCGGCCGATTTTATCCAGCTACGCTATTACTGGTGGGATCGTTTTGACGTCTATATCCAATATTTCCACTACCGGATATGGAAATGGTTTCAAGTAAATATTAAAAAATAAATTTTTAGTATGAGTTATAAAACTAGCTCAAAAGAGTATCAGCGGCTACCTAAAGTGGTTGAATATCAAAGAAAATACCAAAAGTCAGAAAAGTACTTGAAAAACAAGAGAAAGTACAACAGCCGGCCAGAAATAAAGGAGAAAATATCCTGCCGCAATAAACTGCGCTCTGCTATACGTTATGGGAAAATGAGAAAGGGGAAATGCGAAGTTTGTGGAAGCATTGAGGTAGAATCTCACCACGAAGATTATTCTAGCCCGTATAATGTCAGGTGGTTGTGCGCGGAACATCATTTAGAATTACATAATAAAAAAATAAACAAATAATATGTGTTTATGCAATCCTAGGAACATAAATGTCAAATTTTGTGGCAAGGGAGATTGTCATTTTGCCAAATGGAAGCACAGCGCGCTTTATAAAGAGCAAAAAAGGCGGTCAGAAGCGTTTAGAAACAAAATGGCCGAGGCAGAACGGCGAGGGACACTAATAAAATGTTGGCCAGAGCCAGGAGTATATAATGGGACTGCGTTTGCTTATGCCCTGGAATCTAGGTTAGAAATGGGAAATTATATCACTATTCCGGAAGCGATAAAGAGGCATTGGCTTTTCTTTTCAATACTAGCCGGCATACTAATTGGCTTAATAATAAAATAAAATGGCGACAAAAATATATTCAGGAACAAGCGAAAAAGACGGGAAGCTCGTCCACGATAGCGAGGCGTATAGAAAATGGGAATTAGAAATACCGCGATCAGTGGGGCTTTGCAAAAATTGTTTTCGTTCTCGTCGTCAAGGGTCAGCATATTGTGGTCAGTGCCAAAACGACCCGCCGCGCATAAAAATATACCAGGCAGAACAAAAAGGTTTTCCGTTAATGAAGAAAATAATAGGACACTTCAATTTAACACCTAGCGAATTAGAGCATATTTGTTTCACTTACGGGGATACATTGTTTTTTGATAGTCCGCTATCATACGGGCTTGTCGCTCACGAATTGACCCACGTAATGCAACAACTTCACGTAGGATCTGATATATGGTGGGAGAAATATTTGAAAAGAAAAAAATTCAGATTGGAGCAAGAGGCGGAAGCATACCAACAGCAATATCGAGTTTTATCAATGAATGACCCGGAAAAGGCGGCAATGGCCTTGACGATATTGGCAGGAGATTTGAGCGGGAAGATGTACGGGAACATTATTGATTTTGATAAGGCAGTCGCGCTAATAAGCGAGCAGTAAAAAATAAAAAATAGAAACGGAGGTGTAATTATGAAAACAAAAAAATGTATCACGTGCGGAAAGCGGAAAAAAGTGTCCGAGTTCGCAGTGAGAAGTGATAACGGAAAAGTGAGAGGATCGTGCAAAAAATGTTTGGTGGAAAAAGCCAAGATTTCAAGAAACAAAAATAAAAAAAAGTATCAGAAGATAGATACCGGCCGGGGTGGGCTTGACATATCCTGGCCGGTGTGCTACGTTGTCGGGTTAATTATTAAGGCAATATTATGGCAGAAAAACTATGGGGAATATTCAGGATAGCGTTTGGAATATTTCTTTTTGGCTCATTTTTGATCGGAATGTTTATGAGCCTATTTAGTGCCGGAGGGGGATTTTGAGCTTGACAACCGGGCGATAATTTGCTATACTGGAATAAATGATATGATTTTTAGCCGGGTTACAATATGGAGATATGGCCTTAAATTGCTTAATTCACTGGATTGGAAATGCGCTAAATGTGGGTCAACAGAAGATTTGACTATACATCACAAGGACAGAAACGGAATAAATAAGCACAAAAAAGGGGAAAGAATGAATAATGACAAAAGTAATTTGGAGGTTATTTGTAGGAGTTGCCACGGTAAAATTCATTCAGAAGAAGCTAAAATAGTTAGGAAAAAAAAAGAATATAGGCAGGTTTGGAACTATGACACAAGAAAGTATGATGTCATAGTAATATAAAAAACGGGTGGGATAATTACTAATTATTTCGCACGGGTGAGCGAAAACAAAAACAAAATGAGTGTCTATCTAAAGGTAAAAAGGGCGCAATTTGCCATTTTTTACGAAAAGACGCGGAAAGAGGCTCTAAAATTGGCTTTTGCGGTCGTTGTAACCGAGGCGGTAATGGTTGGAGTGTTCCATTTAGCTGTAAAATACGGGATTTATGAGTATTTTCAGCCTAAAACAGTCACAATTGAGGTAGCGCGAGCCGCCGAAATTAAGACGGAGGAAGTCAAAGAGGAAGTTAAGCCAGCCGAAAAGACGAATAAGGAATTGGTGGCTACAATCCATAAGAACGAAAGCGCCAATGGGACGGCCAAGTCCGGGCTACACTTGACCTGCAAGGCCAAGGGAATGAGTAACGAGTACGGCTATAATCCGCCTACTTGCTACAAGGACAATGCGACAGTCGAAAAATTGGTTGACGCGTGGATCACTGACCACAAAGCGCAAGGAATGACTGATAATCAGCTTTTATGCCACTATGCTACGGGAACAGCGTCAAACGATTGCTCATATCTAAAAAAATAATCAAAACAAATTTATGGCAGTAATAGAAATTACTATCGTCCGCAAAATCGACAAAAGCGATAATGACAAGGCGTCCACGATAGGAATGGCGCTAAACAACGGAAGCTATCAGGAATTTAAGAGGGTACAGGAGGGATTGGAAAAAGTGCTTGATCAAATTGTTTGGGATAGAGGAGATAAAAAAGAGGTCAGTAAAAAAGAGGATAAACCAGCTAAAGAGCAGGCTAATATTTAGCCCGCTTTTTTATTTGTATGCTAAAAATTGAGGAATTACACAAGCGCGCCGAGGGGTATATGGCCGATTGTGTAAGAAAAAAAGAATCGCCAACCATACCCGGATTTATTTTGTTCATAGAGGAATCCCAGGCAAATAATCCAAAGGTCAGCATAGTCAGCTTGGATAAAAGAGAAAAGACCCGCCTACTCAAAGAATTGAGGCAGAGGCAAGAACAAAATAAGCCAGTCAGCCCGGAGGAGGATGATTTACTAATAACTTAAATTAAAATTATGGAGGAGCAAAAAGACATTAGCCGTAATATAACCAATCAGCCATACGAGGGTGCGACCGAAGCAAGAATCGCCTTGTATGACGAAGAAATGAATATCCAAGACCCATATGACGACGAACAGTATCCGCAGATGAAAATTATTGTTGGAGAAACGGAGAGAAAATTTAAGGAGGGCGTTATTACATTGGAAATTAAGCAAAATGAATTTGATCACTACCCCATTAAGGCTTGTTTTAACGCTGATTTACTAATTGGAGTTTCTCAATACAGCTATGCAAGATCAACCACTGATTTAGAGGAAAGAATGGCTTTACGCAAAAAGGCTATAAGATATAAAAAGAATTTCAGATATATTATCAGGGAAATAAAGCATTTTTTTGTGGAGTGGTTCGATAGAATGTTTTTTAGATAGCCAACTTTCTCCGATAAACCCATTTAATTGATCGGGGACGAAAGGAGGCAAGGGACACTGACGCAAACTGCAAAATCGCTACGTACGACAAGTGGTTTGTATATAAGAGGCAGGAGCGAAACAAAACAGCGCGCATACTATTTGCGGCGATCGGGAGAAGAAAACGCCCTGCGAAAATACTGCATAGATAGCGTATTCGTCGCTTCTCCCTCTTATAGTTAATTTATTTGAGGCGCTGACTACCAAGTCGGTCAACGTATAAGACCGCTCTGGTCGAAAGTTCAGCCCTGGGGTTGCTCGTTTGAAATGCTTGAAACATAGCACTAGAGCGCCTTGAATAAGTTAATTATTAAAAATGTAAAAAAATGCACGAGGACAAAACGGAGGACATCATCTCAAATGATAAACTCCACGATTTTCGAAAGGAAATCGACAGGCATATTCAAAAGGCCGAGATTTTGTACGAAACAACAATGATCAAGACCAGGGAAAACGGATTGGGGAAAAGCCCCAAACTGCCGAAAGAAATTTTTGCGGTGGAAAAGGTAGTGAGTTATTTAACGGAGGCTAAAATGTGGGTTGGTAAGATATTAGAGGCGCGCGGGTCAGAATTGCCGAAAGAATTTCAGGACAAAAACGAAAAGCCAAAGGTCAACATAACCGGTCGCGATCCTAAAAAAGACGTTATGCTGGACTGCGAAAATTGCGAAAGTAAGGGGGATTGTGAAATTTATAAGTCCAAAGCTGGCGATAAGATTAAGGGATTTGTGCCTTTTTTAGAAAAAGTGGCCGAGGAACTAGAAAAACTGGACGAAAAAATGCTGAAAAGAAAAAAAATGGAAGCAGAAGCCAGCAAAGAAATAGCCGACGTATTGGCCAAACACGGGATAAAAAACGCAGAAGTAAAAATTGACGTAAAACAATGGGACTAAAAAAAATCACAATCAGCGTCAAATACGAGGAGGAGGGGACAGATATTGGCCATTCCATATCAGTTAAAATGGAAGTAGATAAGCCAATAGGCGAAATTGTCCAAGAAGCGGAGAATTTTAAGGCGAAAATGAGCGGTCAACATTCACTGCCTATTGATCAGGAAATTGACCGTACCCTACCATCAGGAATTTAATCAACATAAAATAAACAAATGGTAAAGTGTCAAAATTGCAACACCGAGCTATGGCCAAATATGAAGAAGTGCTATAACTGCGGAACAGAATATAAAGAAGAAAATTCCGTACCGGAGGGAGAGCCGGCCACCCGCGAAGAAGTGGGGGAGACTGATACCCTAAAAATCAATGTTGTGGGCGAGGACGCAGAGAATCCGGAAGCGGTAGAGGTAAAAAACGAATCACAGCCGGAAGAATAAAATTTGCTTTTTTTCAACAGACGTGCTATAATTATATGTAGGTTGGTTAAAAAGGCGTTAAAACTTATCGCGTGGCGACTATCATTACGAAATTTCTACTCAATTTCCTATGAACTACGTCATTGCTGTCCGTAAGTATCATATCCGGACAAACGGCCAAGCGCGCAGAGGGAGCGAAAGCACCGAAGCATATCTTGGAGAGTAGCCCCAGGGGGATCAACGGGTAGGATAAACCCGCCCCCTGGCGGACAATTGATTTTTCTCGATTATGCTCGTGGCTTTCCACGGGAACAAAAAATCCGCCGAAAGGCTGGACAACGAAATCCCTGAAATACATTTACAGGAGAGCGATAGTCCTTAAAGAGTTGGGAGCAATCCCTTTGACGCTATAAGCGTTTGACCGTCCCACGAGCATTTTGCCGAGAGGAATCAAATAGAAGTGAAAAGTTAATAGATGTAAATAACAAGCGAATATAGACAAAATCCCTGTAATAAGGACATTTTGTCGTCAATATTCGTTTTTTTGTATCCTTATGAGCAACAACCCCATAAAAACCCAAGAGCAAATAGATCAAGACACTCCACTAGACGTAAAAACAAAAGGATTGAGAACGGCCTGGAAAGTATTTGCTAATGAATATGTGAAGAATGGGGGAAATGCTACACAGGCATATTTGAAAGCATATCCGGAAAGTAGTTATGAATCAGCTAACGCAAATGCGCAGAGGTTGATAGTAAATGATAGTATTAAGGAAGAAATAAATAATATACTCAACTTCCAAAGGATTACTGACGAATTTATATATAATGGTTTTTTCTACCTCTACGGAAAACATAAAGACGGAAAAGGCGCGGTGGTAGCGTGTATGGCGCTCGAAAAGCTAGCCAAAATGAAAGGGTTGCTCGTTGACACCAAAAAATTTGCTTTTGACGGGGACAATCCTGCTGTCTTTCCGGCATTAGTCAAAGTGGAAAATAAGGAAAAATGGGATAAAGAAGTGGCCGAGGGTAAGCGCATAACGGAATAATGGAAATCCAAGTCGCTGGTATGCAGGAAGTCCAGCTATTCGATCCATTACCGAAACAGGAATTGTTTATTTACCATTGCGAGCTTAACCCACTGGCTAAATTCATTTGGTATTGTGGCGGGTTCGGATCAGGAAAGTCATATATTGGTTCGCAACTGACTATCCGGCAGGCAATGCAAAACCCAGGTGGACGTTCTTTGATAGCTAGAAATACGCTAGTTGACTTGAAAGCGACCACAATGAAAACCTTTTTTGAGGTCATTGATAGGCGCTTAATCAAGAAATGGAATAAAACAGAGAATCTCTTGACCTTGATCAACGGCCACGAGATATATTTTTGGGGACTAGACGACATAGAAAAGCTGAAATCCTTGGAAATCGGGTTTTATTGGATAGATGAAGTCAACGAAATTGACGAGTTAAAGTTTAATATACTCAAAGGACGGCTTCGAAATAAGAAGCACGCGAAACGATTTGGCATAGTTACCAGCAACTCCGAGGGTAAAAACTGGACTTATAAGCAGTTTGTTACGGGTAAAGGACTGTCAAAGGCTTCCGATTTGGAAAAGTTCTTTGTGGTAAAAGCCCCTAGCAACGAAAACACTCATTTGCCAGAGGACTATCTTGATGTGTTGAACTCCTACACGGGGGATTTATACCAAAGGTATGTTCTGGCAAGCTGGAATGTGTTTGAGGGACAGATATTCCCGGACTTCAACCGAGAAATCCACGTCCTGCCGTGGTTTGAAATACCGGCAACGTGGAAAAGGATAGGCGGTATTGACCACGGAGAGCGCAATCCCAGCACGTTTGTTTGGGCGGCAATCAGTCCAAGCGGGGACATTTACATCTATCGGGAGTATTCACTGGCCGGCGAGGGCGTTGATAAGCACGTCCGGAATATAAAGGAACTCAATGAGAGCGACAAGCTGGAATATATAGTCATTGACCCCAGCGTGAAATCAGTGAGGGGAACATCAGGACGCAAGGTGGATACCGAGTATAAAGAAGAATGGGAAAAGGTATTTGGACATAAAATGCCCCTGCGCTACGCCAATAACGATGTCAATGCCGGCATAGCGAGGTTGCACAAGTATTTCCGGGTTGATCCTCTACGATTGCACCCGCAGACGAAGCAAAAGGGAGCGCCGAGGATATTTTACCTTGACACCTGCCCGATAGCGGCCGATGAAACGGAAAGTTACAAGTGGAAGAAGTTAATGCCAACTAGCGAGAATGACCCGGAAGAAAAGCCACGCAAGAAAGACGACCACGTGATTGATCCAATCAGATATATAGTGATGAGCCGTCCGGACATAAGCCAGGGGTCAGTCAGGAAAAATTACACCACCGAGCGGGAAGATAGGAAGCGCGACCCAAATGCTCAATTACTGCCCGAAGAAGATTTACTAGCCCACCACAAGAAGATGTTTCCGGGCGACATAATGGATATATAGCCTACTTACGAGTAGGATTGCGATAAAAAGTCAAGTTTAAGGCTCAAATAAACATAAATATTGCTTACATATGGCCGACGATATACACAAAAGAAGTCAAATACAAAACGAGATAGAAGCGGCAGGCGACATTGACGTTGAAACAGACGAAGATGATCTGCTGGGGCAGAAGATAGAATTGCGCCTTGGCGAGGGTCAGGCTCTTTATGACGCGGTAATGAAAGAGGTCAAAGAGAACGAGGACATCTTTATCGGAAATGTGGATAAGCTGGCCGGGATTGATTTAGCCAAGTACAAATCAAAGTCAGTGCAGAATAGAATCTACCTCACTATCCGCAATATGGTTGGCTTGGACACTGATAATCTCCCGAAAGTGCAGATGTTGGCCAGTCGCGATACTCCTCCGAGCATTAAGAGAGCCGAAAAAGTGAAGAACGCAGTGGAATATGGCTTTATACGGGTCAATTTTATGGATTTTATCACACAAGTCCTGTTTGACACCCGGATTAAGCGCGATTGTTTCGCCCGTTGGTTTTGGAACTATGATAAAAATGACTTTGACCTAGAGCCTTGCACCATAGACGAAATCACAATCAGTCCGGAAGCGACCAGTATTCAGCAATCAGAATATCTCATTTACCACCCACTCAAAAATAGGAATTGGTGGAAGAAAAATTACCCCGATCAATACGAGAACATATTATTTGAAAACCTCAAAGAGGATCATTTAGGAAAATCAAAGACAACAACCGCGCAGGTTACGGCCGGGCGTGGTACAGTGGCGCGCTTTTACAATTATGTTGAAAATGACGTTAATATTGAAATGGCCTATGGTAAGAATGGCGAGCGAATTATCCTGAAAAAGGGCAAAAATCCCTATTTTGAATATCGTGATCCATTTGCACAGCTTTCGGAATGGGCGCAAAAAGCCAGACCAGAGGAGTTTATGACCGCGCAAGCGACCGGTATTCCACTAGAGGAATCGCTGGGCGTTGTGCTTGACCCGAACGATGTGCGAAATTTCAAGCCGATAGTCAACTTTCTGCCCGAAGCAAGAAAGCCTTTTGTGCAGTTTCCCTCAATGAAGCTACTCAAAAAGTTTTATTCTTCCAATCTGATCAGCCAGGCCAAGGAAACAATGATTGACGCTACCAAGAAAAAGCGTCAGATAGCCGATAACCTCCGAGGGTGCAACGTGAAGATAGTAGTGGACAGTAACCAATTTAGCGAAGAAGAAGCGGCGGCCGTCAATGACGAGCCTATGCAGGTTATCCGCGCCGATATGTCCACGGTGGCCAATCCAGTGCAGGTTGTTTCTCCGACATTCCCGGAACTGAATGGCGTGCTTATTGATAAAAAGGACGACGAGCAATATATAGACGACCTATTCGGACATCACGAAATATCCCGTGGAACTGGAAAGTCAAATACTCTTGGCCAGGACGAAATGAACAAAGAGAGCGACCGGACACCAGTGCGTATGCAGTCCCGCGCTACCGAATCGGCAATCAAGGAAATAGTCGAGGGTTGGATACAGCTTATCAAGATGTTTTACACAGAAAAGCATTGGGTCAAGAAAATGGGTGGTAAAGAGGGAATGGAAATGATGCAGTTGATCAATAGTGATGTTGAGCAGGGAGTTGAGCCGTTGATAATCCCGCAGTCAATGATGAAAGTGGATAAAATGCAAAGGGCGTTGGCTCTATGGAACGCCAAGGCGCTTGATCCATACACATTATTTGTCGAGTTGGATATGCCCGACCCGAAAGGTTTGGCTGATAGATTGCTGAACTTTATGAAATTCCAACTCATATCTGACCAAGACCCCGAAGAAATCGCGGCTGATATGCAGGATCAAAATAATAATGGTGGCAATACGACTGATAACCCCGTGGAACGCGCCAATAGCGAAAATCAGGGCTTCCAGAACGGACAGGGGGAAAAGATACCTCCGACACCGCGCGAACTCGTTACAAAGGAACACGTGGCTCTACACTTCGCTTTCTATAAAGACCCGAATAAGAAAATGGAGCAGGCGGATATGGACTTGCTGGAAGCGCACGCCAACGTGGACAAGGCCACTCTAGTTGCCAATATGACTGAAATGGCGGTCAAAGGTTCTCGCGGGGCGATCAATGAGGAGAGAATGGCAAAGCAGGGTGGAAAACCTATGCCAGGCAAGCCCGGACAGAAGCCCGCGCCAAAGAAGCCAGCAGATAAAACGGCGGCCAAGGTAATCGTTAATGTCAAAAAATAATATGCCATTCAAATCAAAAAAACAATCGCGTTGGGCTTTCGCCACCGATCAACCATTCGCGGAGAAGTGGGCGAAAAAGACCAATTACAGCAAAATACCGGAAAAAAAGAAAAACAAAGATAATAAATATTCCAAGTATCTTAAAAATTCAGACTAATGTTTATTGATAGGTTGAATTTCTAATGTGCGGATAGCCAGGTGAATTTCAACCAAATGAGTAAATATTAAAAATGTAAAAATGTATGGCAAACGAGCCAATTATCCCTGTCGTTGACGGGGATCAGCCGCAAGACCCACCGGAAATTGTGGCAAAAACAAACCCGGACAAAGAAAATGCAGGCGCTAGTGAGGCCGGGGAATCCGATAAGGATAAGCAAGGCGCAAAGAACGGCGAGGGAAGCTCGCAAGTTAGCGACGAGCAGTATAAGCAACTCACAGAGGCTTGGCAAGAGGATCGCGAGTATTTCACGGGCGAAATAAAACGGCTACGTGCCGAGGCCAAAAGTCCGAAACTCACGAAAGCGGAGGAAGAGGAGTTAGAGGGGCTTGAAGAAAATGAGCGAGTTGAAAAACTCATAGAATTTCGCGAGAAGCGTAAGGAGGAGGCTAAAAAAGCCGAACTCCAAGCTGTTAAATCAGAAATACGTTTCTATGAGCGAACTGACAAAGAGTTTGCGGAGAATAAAAAGGCCATTCTCAAAGTTGCGGGCGATTACGATTGCCCCAGCCTAAAGCAAGCTATTCTAATCTGGCGAGGACTGAATGTTAAAAAGGTTCAAACCGATACTCAAATCAACGACGAACGAAAGAAAAATGCTGACGGAAAAGGTGGCGGAAATGCTGGTGGTGCAACCAAAGGCAAGCCGTATGATCCAAAGACGGACGGCAAAAAATCTTTCGGGGACTTCTATCGTGAAGCGGGGCTTTAATTCGTAAATAACAATCAATTATATGGCTGTTACTGACTTTACTCAACTGACTTCCATTACCCGTGAAAAGGTATTGCCGAAGATAGTTGACCAAATCGGTCAGGATCACCCCCTGTTACAAAGATTGTGGGACAATATTAAACTATGGAATGGCGGTCGCAGACTGGATATTCCGGTTAAATATAGGCACAATTCGCAAGGTGGTTCTTATTCAGGACTTGACGTCTTGGATACTGGTCAACAGCAGACCAGGACGCGAGCCTATTTCAATATTAAGCAGGTTTATCAACCGATAACCATTGCTCATATTGACCAAGCTCTTAATGCTGGAGAGGGAAAAATTGCCGATCTTATGGATACGGAAATGGAGGAAGCAAAAGAATCCCTAACCGACAAACTTTGTACCCAGCTTTTTAGCGACGGCACAGGGAATGGAGGAAAGGATTTAACCGGGCTTAAAGCGGCCGTTGGAAACGACGGAACTGCGACAGCTAGTTACGGGGACATCACACTCGGAACTTATACCTGGTTTCAGGGGCATTACACTGCTTCCGTTGGTTCGCTTCAAGTTTCTGACTTGGCAACTATGATGGACAGTTGTACCTCTGGCGCGGACGCTCCGACAATTATCGTAACTACCAAGACCTTGAAATCTGCTTATGAGGCTCTTTTGAACTCACAGGTACGTTTCTCTATGGTTAATGGGAAAGTTTCGGCTGACGCTGGTATCGTTGACCTGTCATTCCGAACTGTTCCGGTAATCGCGGACGAATACTGCGGATCGACAGATATGTTTTTCATCAATGAAAAATATGTGAAACTCTATTATATCAAGCACCCGAAGTGGCCTACTGACGCCAAGGGGTTCGCTGTTTCTGATATGAGAGAGCCAGTTGATCAGGACGGAGAAGTCGGGTTTATATTCTCATACATTCAGTTGGTGAATAGCAGACCTGGCCGAAGCGGACGTTTGACCGGCGTAACGGCCTAATGTTACGCGGGATAGCGTGGTCGTGCTATCCCATAGCCTAATCAATAAATCCAAAGAGTAAAATTATGGCTTGGAGTGAAACAACCCGGTATAAGACTGTTTGGGGAAACAAAAGGGTGGTAATGATTGTCGGTACGCTCGCCTCTGGCGATACGACTGGCACTGTCCAATCCGGACTTACCAAAATTGATATGATCCAGATTTGCTACGGCGACGTTGCAAAATCCATATCAGCCGCCGAGAACGCAACCACATTAGGACAGATTGACATAGTGGCGGAAAATCCTGCCGCTACGAAAATCGTCAACATTCTTGTAATCGGTCATTAGAAACTTAATTAGCTTAATATTTTCAATCCTATGGGTGGAGAATTAACCCGCGAAGCCGAAATTGATGTAACTGGCCAAGGAACGCAAGGCGCTCGCAAAAGAGTTGGTGTAAACGAATATGTTTATATGCAATTTCCTGCGACTACCAAAAAAGGCGCTCCTATGGTGGTTACTTATGACGGCGACGAGGAGATAATGGTCAAAGGTGTTGCTCCGGCGACACTGGCCGTTTATCAGGAAATCGCTATTTGTCCTAAACTTATCGGTTCATCTGCCGAATTTGCTTGGGGTCAAGTGCGTGGTATTGTCCAGGCGCTAGTAAATGGCGCTTCTGACATTGCCAAGGACAATTACCTTGAAGTGGTAAATGGCGCTGATAACCTCATAATTGACAGCACAGTTCGATCAACGAACTCCGTGGCTATCGCTTGCGAAGCCTACACGGATTCTACTGACGCTCTGAAAACTGTTCAAATGCTTGGTGATCGCGTTATTGTCGCGGCTTCCTAGTAGTTATCTCATATCCAGCCTCTACGCTATCGGGGCTGGTACGAGGTAATTATTAAAATATAATTATGAGAAAAAAACGGAGGAAAAAGCCATTGTCAATTTTTATTGCCACTCCGACAATGGGCGACGTGCCAATGCAATATGCGCACTCGCTGGTGGCTCTAGTTCTTAAAACAAAGGAGAAGTACCCGGACTGTAAGATCGTAATGTCCACTGTTTATCGGAAAATGCACCACCGAGCCAGGACTGAATTGGCCGAGGCATTTTTGATGACAGACTGCACGCATTTGATGTGGATTGACGACGACAATATCCCGCGCGAGGACGATTTGAATAAATTATTGGCTCACGATGTCCCGCTTATATCAGGACTTTATTTCAGACGATCAGAGCCATATGAGCCGATTATTATGGTCAGTAGAGAAAATGGGGTTGGCACAGTTAGACGTCCGGATATTTACCGAATGAAGTCAAAAAAGCCGGTAAAAATTCATTCAACCGGTATGGGATTTATGCTTATCAAGCGCGAAGTGCTAGAAGCGGTAAAGAAAATGAATGTCCCGATGTTCGATATTCGGGGAGGAATTGGCGAAGATATATGGTTTTGTATGCAGGCGAAAGGCGCTGGGTATGATATTTTACTGGATACGAGCGTTGAAATAGGCCATTTGGGAGAAAAAGAAATGGTAACTGGCAAGACATATCTAAAATTCTACGAGGAGAATGTGGAAAATCTCGTGGAAAACGCGAAGATGTCGGCGGGAGATACTTCGGACAGTGAATTAAAATACCTAGCAGAAATGGCGTCAAATTGTAATTTTTCGATAGAATTAGGAAGCGGAACGGGCAGGCAAACGACAGTCCTTTCAAATTCAAAAAGAGTTGTATGCGTTGATAATTATGGCAAGCAGTCAAAAAAATTCCAGTCATTCTTGGATAATCTGAAAAACAAAAATATCCAATTCCTAAATAGCGATATTCTCGAAGTGGTTGATAATTTCCCGGACGGGAAAGCGGATATTATATATGTCGGGGATTGGAGAAAAGAAAAAGTGCTTGATTACATAAAGCTTTTTTGGCCAAAAGTTGGGGTCAGGGGAAGAATGATAATACCAGATAGAAAAAATCCATTGGTAGCTAACGCAATCCAAAAACTGAAAAAGGAATTAAGAGGGGACGCCAATTTTAATGAGGTAGAGAACACAAATTTTGTAGAGCTAATTAAATATTAAATATGTAAAAACTATGGCAACGAACATCGTTGAGCTAGACCAAATTCCGCCGGACATTGATCCGTTGGAGGTCGGAATCGTACTCAATCCTTTCAAAGAGGATTTCGTACACCCTTACGCCGGAAAGGATCAAACAATCCCGGCCGCGACAGTCAAAATTAAGGAAAAGACTGTTGAAAAG
>Ga0302251_1000383_pt1 | contig 42683 bp, 36 predicted proteins | sample AAG_RA_Gln_MG_FD_193534 | JGI IMG/M metagenome (GOLD analysis project Ga0302251, IMG submission 193534) | Enriched activated sludge microbial communities from anaerobic digester in WTTP, New Holstein, Wisconsin, United States - AAG_RA_Gln | ecosystem: Engineered > Bioreactor > Anaerobic >... | reverse complement strand
TGACTCTTCCCGGAATTGCCGGATTCATTCTTTCCATTGGAATGGCAGTAGATGCAAATATATTGATTTTTGAGCGTACCAAAGAGGAAATCAGGAGGGGGCGCGGAGCAGTTAGCGCTATTGAAGAAGGTTTTCGGCGCGCCTGGACTTCCATTAGAGACGGAAATGTTTCCTCAATTATTACTTGCCTTATTCTCATGGAATTAGGAACGGGATTTGTCAAAGGTTTTGCTGTTACGCTTTTGGTCGGAGTTCTGGTTTCAATGTTCACAGCTGTTGTCATAACCAGAACTATTTTAAGGTTTATAATAGGCGACTGGCTGGAAAATAAAATGTGGATGGTAGGAGTAAATAAGTCTAAAGAAAGTCTAAATTCTAAAGTCTAAATTTTAAATCAAATATAAATTATAAATTTAAAATTAAAATATTTAAAATTGATTTAAAATTTTAAATTTAGCCATTAAAATTATTCATGTTCGATATTATTTCCAAAACCAAATATACCTACACTTTTTCCATAATTGTGACGCTTTTAAGCATCGCAAGTCTTTTTACCTGGGGCTTGAAATTCGGGATTGATTTTACCGGCGGGACACTTATGGAAGTGAAGTTTGAAGACAGCGTTCCGGCTAATCAGGAAATTGAAGAAAATCTCAAAGAATTGGGTTTAAGCAGCCTTATTATCCAGCCTTCCGGGAATGACGCAATGCTTTTAAGATATGCGTCTGAAGACGATGCAACCAATCAGAGCGTAATGAAAATATTGGAAGAAAAGTATCCGGGAGTGGTGCAGCAGAGGGTTGATTTCATTAATTCGTCGGTTTCCAAAGAGTTGAAAAGCAAGTCCCTCATGGCTATTTTCTGGGCGGTAGTCGGAATTATGGCTTACATTGCCTTTGCTTTCCGGAAAGTTTCTCGTCCGGTGGAATCCTGGAAATATGGAGCTGGGGCAGTTATTGCGCTTATTCACGATGTGCTTATAACCGTCGGGGTATTTGCATTTCTGGGCCATTTTTATGGTATAGAAGTGGGAATTCCATTTATCGCCGCTCTTCTCACAATTTTGGGTTTTTCAGTGCATGACACTATTGTGGTTTATGACAGAACGCGCGAAAATCTGATCCGAAGTTCTCTTAAGGAAAAATTTCCGGATATTGTGAACCGGAGCCTCAATGAAACGCTGGTGCGTTCAATCAACACTTCGCTGACTGTGATAATCACGTTGCTTGCGATCCATGTTTTTGGCGGAGAATCGATAAAAGATTTTTCCTTGGCGCTGCTTGTGGGCGTGACATTCGGGACATATTCGTCGATATTTATCGCTTCGGCATTGCTGGTGACTATTTATAATTGGCAGAGTAAATCATAAAACATACAACATATAACATGGAACATGAACAAATTTGTTATGTGTTTCATGCTACATGTTACATGATTCATGTGGAATCCATTCAAAAAAAATACTAATAATGGCGATGATACCCAAAAAATGGGCATGCTTGGACGCATCGCCATACGGAAGCTCGAAAAGATGAATCCGAAAGAACGGGAAAAAATGATGCAGGATGCTTTCAAGCCGGAAAATAAGGACAAAATGCTCGCGGTCATGGACCAGATGCGCGCGTCTGGACAAATAACCGAGGAACAGTATAATCAAGCAAAACAAAGGCTGGGGTTGTAAATATATAAAAGCTCTTTTTTTTAAAAACAAGGAGGCAGGGCATGAAAGCTTTAGCGGCGATTTTTTTGGCTATTTCGGCAACGGATCTCCCCTTGCCTCTTTGGGCAAGAATAGCTTCGTTAGTCTGTTTTGCGGTGGTAACTTTTATTTTGGGGATTAATTATTTGAGGAGAAATTATGAGATCACCGTGCAGGGGTTGTAAGAATGAATTTGAAGAAAAGAACAAGTGTATGCCTTCGTGTGAAAGAATAAATAAATTCCAGGATATCATCCATCAAAACGGAAACAGTCATAAACAAAGCGGTTTTCTGCTTCCGCAAGATGTAGCTGAAAATCCTGCGGGGCACTACACGGGAAGTATTCCTAATTAACGTGTTGTATTGATTTGCTTCTCACGCGGCTGATCCTAATTCGGATCGGCCGTTTTATTTTTGACTTTTTTGGGCTTAAAATATAAAATAAAAGTAGTAAGTTGTCATTCCCGTGTAAACGGGAATCCAGTAAAGAGACTGGAATATTAGGTTAGATTCCCGCTTTCGCGGGAATGACAATATTATGGAACAAAAAATAAACGACATTAAGAATCAGATTTTAAAAGCTATTTCCAAAGTCAGGGATAATGGAGAACTTTTTGATTTGGAGAAAAAGTTTCTAGGAAGAAAAAGCGAATTCGTGTCTATCCTTAAAAATCTCAAGGATTTGGCGCCGGAAGACAGGAAAAAGATAGGAGAATTAGCCAATAAAACCAAAGGAGAAATTTTGGAAATTATAAAAAACAAAAAGCAGGAAATTGATGCTGGAAACCAGGATTTTGATAAGGAAAAAATAGATGTGACAATTCCGGGGAAGAAACGCGGAGTCGGGCATCTCAATCCCATTTCAATAGTAAGACGCGAAATTGAAGATATTTTCACGTCTATGGGTTTTGAAATCGCCGATGGACCGGAAGTGGAAACTGAATTTTATAATTTCGATTCCCTAAATATTCCCAAAAGCCATCCGGCGCGCGATATGCAGGACACTTTTTTCATAAAAGATACTGACCTTGCTATGCGATCGCAAACTTCCGCGATTCAAGCCAGATATATGCAAAAGCATAAGCCGCCTTTCAAAGTTATCGCGCCTGGAAGATGCTTTAGGAACGAAGCAACCGATACAACCCATGATCATACTTTTCATCAATTCGAAGCGTTGGTTGTAGGGGATAATATAAATATCGGAAACCTAAAGCATGTTGCGGAAGTGTTTTTTTCCCAATTTTTCCATCAGGATATAAAAATTAGACTAAGGCCAAGTTATTTTCCCTTCGTGGAGCCGGGATTTGAATATGACATTTCCTGCACCATGTGCGCAGGCGTAGGTTGTAGTGCCTGCAAAGGCAATGGCTGGTTGGAGCTTGGCGGAGCGGGAATGGTCAACCAGAATGTTTTTGTGGCCGCTGGGTATCCGAGAAATAAATTCACCGGCTTTGCCTGGGGAATCGGGCTTGAACGCCTGGCGATGATGAAATATAAGATTGACGATGTCAGGCTTTTTCATAGCGGGGATTTGAGATTTATTAGGCAATTTTAAAATTATGAAATATTCCTATAACTGGCTAAAAGAACTTTCCGGCACCAAAAAATCGCCTGAAAAAGTGGTGGAAGATTTGACGTTCCATTCTTTCGAGGTGGAAGGATTGGAAAAAGGCGGAGTTGAAATTCCTGGCGTAGTAGTCGGAAAAATTTTGGAAATAAAAAAACATCCCAATGCAGACAAGCTGCAAATAGTGATTGTAGAAACACGGCGTGCCGCGCCTCCCCTGCGGATCGTTTGCGGAGCATGGAACATAAAAGTAGGCAATAAAGTTCCAGCAGCACTAATTGGTGCAATATTGCCTAATGGCATGGAAATCAAAGAAGCGGATATTAGAGGAGAAAAATCTTTTGGGATGCTTTGTGCTGAAGACGAGCTGGGACTCGGAAAAAATCATGAAGGAATCCTTATTTTGCCGGAAAGCGCAAAGGTTGGCGACTCCATCTCGAAATATTTCGGATCAAAAGATTCTGTCATTGAAATCAAGGTGTTACCGGATCGCTCTCACGACGCTATGAGTTATGTTGGCGTGGCAAGAGAAATCGCGATGCTCGAAAAAAGGAAATTCGATTATGATTTTGAAGGCCTTGCGCTTCCCAAAAAGAAGTCAAAGAAATTGAAGATTGTGGTCAAGGACAGCAATCTTTGTCCCAGATATATCGGGGCGGTAATGGAAAATGTAAAAATTAAAGAATCACCGGAATGGATGAAAAAAAGATTGGAAGCTTCAGGAATAAGGGCGATTAATAATGTAGTTGACGCGACAAATTATGTGATGCTGGAACTGGGAAATCCTCTGCACGCTTTTGATGCGGATAAACTCAAGGCAAAGAGCAAAAAGATGAGCATAGTTGTTCGCAAAGCTAAAAAAGGCGAGACCGTAGAACTTTTAGACGGAGCGAAAAAAGAATTAACCCCCTGGGATTTGCTGATAGCTGACGGCGATAATCCATTGGCAATTGCCGGAATTAAGGGCGGAAAGCTGGCGGAAATTGACGGGAATACCAAAAATATCGTCTTGGAATCAGCTAATTTCAATGCGGTAAGCATTCGAAAAACCAGAGCGCGCCTAAATTTGAAAACGGACTCGTCGGATCGGTTTGAAAAAGATATTGATCCGAACCTGGCGGAAAAGGCCATGGCGCGGCTTATTGAAATAATTGAACATACCGCTGATGGAAGATTTGAAGGAATTTCTGATATATATCCAAAGCCGATAAAGCCTTGGAAAATAAAATTGGATTCTAGCTACGCCAATAAACTTCTGGGCGAATTTATTTTGGTGAAAGATATGACGAGAATTTTGAATATTCTCGGGATAAAAACAAAAAACGGAAAAATAATCGAATGCATTGTTCCAACATACCGGTTTGATCTTAAGACTCAGGAAGATCTTATCGAAGAAATTGGAAGAATCTGGGGGTATGAAAAAGTGAAAGAGCAGCCGATGATTTCTGAAATATTGCCGGCTAAAATAAATGAGCAAGTTTTCTTTGAGCGAAAAGTCCAGGATAAGCTCACAGGGATTGGATTTGATGAGGTTTATAATTATTCCTTTTATGGCGAAAAGGATATGGTTAGCTGCGGTTTTGATAATATAAAACATTTAGAGCTTGAAAATCCGATGAATTCGGAGCAGAAATATGTTCGCACAAGCCTGATTCCCAATATTTTAAAAAATATTTATGAGAATTTGAAAAATTTTGAAGATTTTCGGGTATTTGAAGAGGGAAGATGCTACCGGCCGGATGGAAAAAAAGTCGAAGAAAAAAGAATGTTGGCCATGGCAGTGGCAAAGAATAAAGACAGCAAGGGTGAAATATTTTATGATTTGAAAGGCGCAATTGAAGATATGCTGGAAGGTTTTGGCGTCAATTCTTACGAAGTCAGACTTCGTAAGAATCCGGAAAAAATATGCCATCCTTTTCGGTCGGCGGAAATAAAAATCGCAGGAGAAAAAATCGGCGTCCTTTCTGAAATCAACCCAGCTGTACTTTCGGCGTATAAAATAAAAAGTCCGGTAGCTGTGGCAGAATTTGATTTGGAAATCCTCAAAAAACATGCGAATAAATCAAAAATTTACAATCCGATAAGCAAATATCCGGTTGTTACCCGTGATATTTCTCTGCTTGTTTCCAATGATACGACCTATGCACAGATCGTTGATACTATTAAAAAAATTGGCAAAAATCTGGTAAAAAATATAAAACTTTTTGATGTTTTCGAGAAAGATAGCCAAAAAAGCCTGGCGTTTCGCATAGAATTTGAAGATAAAAAAAAGACTTTTGAAAAAGCGGAGGTGGAACGTTCAATAGAAAAAATTGTATCTACATTAGAAGCTGAATTGGGAGTGACAGTGAGAAAATAGAGGCTTTGATAATTAGCCGCGGCAAAAATATGAAGAAAAACATCTTACTTTCTTTTATAATTGTGCTTTTATCCTTGTTTTCTTTTGCTGTTGGCGCAAATAATGTCGAAGCAAGTTGTGGAGGAGATAAATATGGCCGTTATAGTTCAGACGACTGGGCATCGGGCAATGATTATGAACCAGCAAGAATTTATGTGGATGAGAATGACAACGACAACGGATACGGTAGAATCTATATAGACGATGACGGAAATGATACCGGATACGAACCAGCAAGGATTTATGTGGATAATCAAAGGGAGTATTATTATGATGATTATAATGGCCACGATGATGATGCCGGTTATTACCCTCCTCAGCCAGCACGCATTTATATAGGTGATTATGGGAGAAATGATGATTACTATGACTATGATAATAATCATCATGACAATGGTTATTATCCGCCCCAGCCAGCCAGGATTTATATAGGCGGTTATGGAAGGAATGATAATTATAATTATAATAGCGATTACCGTGGTAGTAATCATGACAATAACCATGGCGGCGGCTATAATCCACCCCCGCCAGCGCGCACTCATGTGGATGATAGCAGGGGTGGGAATGGGCGTGGCTATCATCAGCCGCCGCCAGCAGGAAACCATGGCAATTACAGATACTAATAGGCGCTAAAACCGAAAGGGTTGTTTATGAAAAATATTTCTAAAACCTACGAAGCGGGAAAATATGAGGACGAGATTTATAAACTCTGGGAAAATTCAGGGTTTTTTTCGCCTGATAAAATTAAATCCAAGAAGAAATATTGCAATGTGCTTCCGCCGCCTAATGCTAACGGAGAATTGCATGTAGGCAATGCTAGCGGATATGTTTTTATGGATATTTTTGGCCGGTATCACCGGATGAAAGGTGAAAAAACGCTTCTTCTTCCCGGAAAAGACCATGCTGGAATTTTAACGCAAGTGGTGTATGAGCGAAAAATAAAAGAAGAGCGAAATATCACTCGCCATGATTTGGGGCGGGAAAAGTTCTACAAAGAGGCTTATGATTTTTGCATAGGCCGTGCCAGCTATATGCGCGCTCAGGAAAAGAAAATCGGTATTTCAGCCGACTGGTCTCGGGAAAAATTCACTCTTGATCCGGACGTGCTTCAAATTGCTCTTGAAACTTTTGTCAATATGCATAAAGACGGAATGGTTTATCGCGGAGAAAGAATAATCAATTGGTGCCCCAGATGCGCAACCGCCCTTTCCGATTTGGAAGTAATCCACAAAGAAACAGACGGGAAATTGTATTATGTTAGATACCCGATCAAAGATTCTAAAAAATTTATAACTGTCGCCACTACTCGTCCGGAAACAATGCTGGGAGACGTTGCTGTAGCAGTGAATCCAGGCGATCTGAAATATAAAGACCTTATTGGAAAAACTGCAGTTTTGCCTTTGGTGGGCAGGGAAATTCCAATTATTGCTGACAAGAGAATTGACAGGGAATTTGGAACGGGGGCAGTGAAAATCACTCCCTCTCATGATGCGCTGGACTGGGAAATAGGGAATGATCATAAGCTGGAAACAATCCAGGTGATAAACGAGGAAGCCAAAATCACAAAGTTGGGAGGAAAATATGAGGGGCAGGGAGTTTTGGAAGCCAGAGGAAATATACTTGAAGATTTGGAAAAATTGGGACTTTTGGAAAAAACAGAAGAAACAAAAATAAATGTGCTGATTTGCGAAAGATGCAAAAATACGATTCAGCCGCTCATATCCAAGCAGTGGTTTATCAGCGTCGATGCAAAAAAATATTCCCTCAAATATGAATCGCTGAAAGCCGTAAAAAACAATAAAATAAAAGTTTATCCGGAAAACTTTAGGAAAACATTGATTCAGTGGTTTTCCAATCTGCGCGATTGGTGCGTTTCCCGCCAAATCTGGTGGGGTCCGCGGATTCCTGTCTGGTATTGCAAAAATTGCGGCGAAGATAAATACATCGTTTCCATTAAAAAACCAGACAAATGCCCGCTTTGCAAAGATCCAAAATTATACCAGGATCCGGATACTTTTGACACCTGGTTTACATCCGGCCAATGGGCATATTCAACTCTCGGCTATCCTGAAGGAAAAAATTTCAAAGAATTTTATCCGACAGATATGATGGTAATGGGAAGGGATATCTTGTTTTTTTGGTCAGCCAGGATGATTATGATGAGTTTGTATCGTACTGGAAAAATTCCTTTTAAAAATTTGTATTTTACAGGATTAATTAGGGATAAAGAAGGACGCAAAATGTCAAAATCACGGGGAAATGGGATCAATCCTTTGGAAATGATTGATAAATACGGCGCGGACGCATTGCGTTTAAGTGTATTTTCCGGAGTAACTCCGGGGCAGGATTCAAGGATATATGAAGAAAAAATAGAAAGTTTTCGAAATTTTGTCACAAAACTCTGGAACATATATAGATATTGCATCAGCTCAAGCGAAAATTTTGAATTGGTTGGAAGCATTTATGAAAAAGAAATAAAAACCCTTGCGGATAAATGGATTATTAATGAACTCAATAAAATAATTCTTGTCGTGACAAGCTTTTTGGAAAACAAGGATATTTCTTTGGCGCAGGAAGCACTCCGCAAATTTACCTGGGATCAGTTTGCCGACTGGTATTTGGAAATCCACAAAATTGAAAAAAATGAAAAAGTTTTGGGATATGTTTTAGATAAAATTTTGAAACTTTGGCATCCGTTTACGCCGTTTGTGACAGAAAAAATTTTCCAGGATTTAGCCGAAGGCAAAAAATTATTAATGGTTGAAAAGTGGCCGGTAGCAGAAGGAAAGATGATAGACAAAAAAGCGGAAAAAGATTTCAAAAATCTTCAAAATATCACCACAAAAATAAGAAACTTGAGATCTAGCTATGGAATAAGCCCGTCTGTGATTATTAATGCTTATTCCGAAAAAATAGAAAATAAGGAAATTATTGAAAAATTGGCCAGGGTCAAGATAATTTTGGAAAAGCCCGAAGTAAAGATGATAAAAATAAGCAATTTGAATCTTGATATTGCTTCGCTTATTGATGTCGAAAGGGAAACGGAAAGAATGGAAAAGGAAATAAAAAATCTGGAAGGCGCCATTTTGAAAATAGAAAATCTGCTTAAAAATGAAAAATTTATAAAAGGCGCGCCAGAAAAAATTATTGAAGATAATAAGAATAGAGTTTTGGAATATAAGGAGAAAATAAGTTTGCGGCAGAACCTGCTTGAAGACTTAAATCAACTTTAAAAACAGAAGGAGGGTTTATGTGCGATTCCAGAGTAGGAAAAATAAGTTCACCGGGGCAAGGGAAACGGAAATCCGGGGAAATATCAGAAAAAGGATTAGCTATGCACAAGGGACCAAAACGATGGTTTTCCGGCAAAGGGCCTTTTTCAGAAATTAATGCTTTTTCAACCAGAATCCAGATGGCTAAGGCAATAAAGTGCCATGGTGCAGGAGGCGATGCTGTCCACCAAGCCTTGGCTGATTCTGAAAATCCGGAATTTGTCGAAGGAGTAGTGAACGCACACAAGATCGCAACTGATCCGAATTATGGCAAAAAGGAATAATTATCCAAAAGGAGATGGGAACGGAAGCGGTATGGCTTGCACGCCAGCCGCTTTTTCTGTTGACAAACGCCTTGCCACTTTGTATTAAATATGCTATTGTTAAGAGGATGAACATTAAAATTTTGGCTTAAATAAAACATTATTTGGGTATTTATCAAGGCAAATTGAGCGATCAATCCGTAATTTATTATGGATAGGAAAGTCCGGACACTCGGCCAGTGCTGTGCATTGGCACGCGTAGTGGGTAATTCCCATCCGGGGCAACTCGAGGGGTGCGAACAGAGACGCTTTTATTAGAGATAATAAAAGTATCCCGCAAGGGATAAGCTTCAATGGAAACATCGAAGGTGAAACGGCCAAATCCCTGCGTGAGTGCAAGGCTGTGTCCTGTTTTTTTAGCTAAAAACGGGAAATGCCGCGCGATCCCGACGGTAACGTCGAGACAAGATAAATGATCGTTCCCGACAGAATCCGGCTTATAGATTTGCCTTGATAAATATCTGAAATCTCTACGAATTATAAATTTTTACGAATATATGAATTATTCAATTCGTAGTTTGTATGTTCGTAGAGCGCTAGCTTATTCGTAATTTATAGAGAAAAACATGAAAAGATCAGAATTATTTTTTAGCGCCCTTCAGGTTCCGGTTGATTTTGCGATGATTGTTTTAGCCGCTCTTACAGCTTTTTACATTCGGAACGTCCCGGAATTTTTTGCCGGACGGCCAAAATTATATAACTATCCTTTGGATATTTATATAAAAATTATTTTGATTATTACGCCAATTTTCATATTAATCTACGCGCTCCAGGGCCTTTATACCATAAAAGTAACCAGAAAATTTTGGAAAGAATCAGTCCATGTTTTTTTGGCCACTTCCATTGGCCTCGTGGTGATAATAGTCGTGATATTTTTGCAGCGGGAATGGTTTTCATCCCGCTTTGTGATTTTAGCAGCCTGGGGCCTAGCGGTTTTGTATGTCATAACTGCCCGCTATTTTATCCAGCTGATCCAAAAATGGCTGCTTCGAAATCGAGGGATCGGGGTTCACAGAGTCCTTCTTATCGGCAGAAACGGAAAAATGAATTATCTTTCAAAATTATTCAAACATAATAAAAATTTAGGCTATCGCGTTGTCTATCAGGTGGACACCGGAAGCCTCAAAGTCATCAAAGAAATCAAACAATTTCGGGGAATAGACGAAATAATTCTTTGCGAACCGTCGCTTACCGAAGACGAGCAAGAAAAACTCATTGATTATTGCGCCATTCACAATATTACTTACAAATTCATCCCTACAACCAGGGAAACCTCCCAGTTTCAGATTGGAGTTTTGAACGGCGAACCGATTATTGAAGTTAAAAACACTCCATTGGACGGCTGGGGAAGGATCCTTAAGCGGATTTTTGATCTTATCGCCTCAATTATCGGAATAATTATAACTTCTCCGATAACAATTTTGACCGCTATTGCCATAAAAATCGACAGCTGCGGCCCGATAATTTATAAAAATGAAAGAATAGGAAGTGATGGAAAAAAATTCTTTGTCTATAAATTCCGCTATATGAAATGGGAAGATTGTGTGACAAAAGAAAATCCTGGGTTCGAAGAAGCACTGAAATTTGAAAAAGAACTGATAAGCAAGCAGAGCGTGAGAAAAGGGCCGCTATATAAAATTAAAAAGGATCCCAGAAAAACAAGAGTAGGAAATATCATTGAAAGATTTTCCATAGACGAGCTTCCCCAATTTTTTAATGTCCTTTTCGGCACTATGAGCATGGTTGGACCTCGGCCCCATCAGGAGCGGGAAGTGGAAAAATATATGGAATATCACCGCCGGCTTTTGACTATAAAGCCGGGTGTGACTGGAATGGCTCAAGTTTCTGGCCGGTCTGATTTGGATTTCGAAGATGAATATCGAATGGATTTATATTATATCGAAAATTGGTCGCTGTGGCTGGATATCCAGATATGCCTCAAAACGATCGGGGTGCTGTTTAAGAAAAGAAGAAATTTATAAAAGGAGGACATGATGAGAAAGCAAGCAAAGCCTCCAAAAAGAGCTTGTTGCCGCCTTCTGGGCGGCTTTTTATTACGGCGCTAATATGCTAAAATTCTAACATGAAGATAGCTTTAGTTCACGATTACTTAGTCCAATATGGAGGCGCGGAACGGGTGCTCGAGTGTTTTTGCGAGCTTTTCCCATATGCTCCGATTTATACGCTTGTCTATAACAAAGACTTGATGCATGGAAAATTTGAGGGAAAAAATATAAAAACCTCTTTTGTCCAAAAGCTTCCGTTTGCAAAAAATCACCACCGCATTTTTCCCCATATTATGCCGATGGCAATTGAACAATTTGATTTTTCCGCTTATGATATAGTTTTGTCTGATTCATCAAGCTACGCCAAGGGCGTTATTACGGGTCCGGAAACTCTCCATATCTGCTATATGCACACGCCGATGCGCTATGCCTGGGATGACTGCCAAAAATATACCCAGGATTTTTATTTTCCGTCTTTTATAAAAAAATTGGTTCCGCTGGCCATGAATTATGTCCGGATTTGGGATAGAACAAGCGCTGAAAGAGTTGATAAAATCATCGCTAATTCCAATTTTGTTGCCAAAAGAATTAAAAAATATTATAGAAAAAACAGCCTTGTCATCTACCCGCCGGTTAACACGGAAAATTTCTATATCTCCAAAAAGCGGGAAAATTATTTTCTGATGGTCGGGCGGCTGATTGCATATAAAAGATTCGATATTGCCATCCAGGCTTTCAATAATCTTGGGCTAAAACTTAAAATTATTGGAAGGGGGCCGGAACTTAAAAGGCTCAAAAGAATGGCAAAATCGAATATTGAATTTGTGGGACGGGTGCCAGACGAAAAACTGGCGGATTATTATGCAAAATGTCAGGCGTTTATTTTTCCTCAAGAAGAAGATTTTGGCATAGTGGCTATTGAAGCTATGGCGTCCGGACGGCCGATTATTGCCTACCGGGGAGGAGATATCCCCGAGCATATGGAAGAAGGGAAGATGGGCGTTTTTTTCGAAAATCAAACGGCTGACGATTTAACTGAAGCCGTAAATAAATTTAGAGAAATGAATTTTAATTCGGAATATATCCGCGAAAAAGCCAAAAAATTTGACAAAAATCTGTTTAAGGATAGAATACTACAATATATAACAGAAGAATTTGATAAGCGTAAAGATATCAACAAATAACATAAACTTTTGGCAAGAACAATTTTCAATGATCAATTTACAATTTACAATAAATTTTCAATAATTCAATTTTCAATAAATATCAGGTTTGAAAATTGTAAATTGATAAATTGTGAATTGATTTAAAATTGATAATTGTAAATTGATAATTATGGAACTTAAAGAGTATATTCAAATCATAAAAAAACATTTAAAGCTGTTTATATGTACAGCAGTCATTATTATCCTGTCCGCTTTTGCGTATTTTTCTTTCCGTCCTGTTTCCTACACAACTTCGCTTGTCATGAACATCACTCGAAGCGGAGCGCAAAATACCGATAATTACAAATATGACGATTTCTACCGCCTTCAGGCAGATGAAAAATTCGCAGAAACTTTGGTTGAATGGCTGAAAAGTCCGCGAATTGAGGAAGAAATATTAAAAGAAGCAGGCATAGATGCTTCAAGCTACAGCTTGAAAAAACTTGCGAAAAACATAAAAGCGGAAAAGAAATCTTCTCAAGTTGTGGCGGCAAGCTTTTCTGCGCAAAACAAAAAAAATTCCGAAAACATGGCTCAGGCCGTTTCAAAAATAATCTCCCAAAAAACTGAGAATCTCAACAAAGACCAGAAAGACAGCGCTTGGTTCCATGTAATTTTTGAAAATCCGGTTATAAGAATTGATGAAGTCAGCTTTTTGACTTCCGTTCTTGTTTTTTTTGGAGCTGTTTTTACCGCTTTTTGGATTGTAATGATAAAGCACTATCTCGAATAATTTATGAAAGTCTGCGTTGATATCCGCTGTCTTATGGATGGAAGGAGGACTGGAGTTGAAGAATATACTTTGAACTTGCTTTTAAATCTGTTTGAAATTGACCAAAAGAATCGCTATGTTCTTTTTTTTAATTCCTGGAAAAAACCTGCTTTTGACTTCGGCGTTTTTAAGAAATATAAAAACGTGAAGATAAAAAGGCTTAGAATTCCCAATAAGTTCTTGAATTTTTCATTTTGGTATTTTAATTGGCCGAAAATCGATCAGCTGGCAGGCGGAGCAGATGTTGTTTTTATGCCAAACATAATTTTTGGATCTGTCAGCAAAAAATCCAGGCTGATTTTGACTATGCATGATCTTTCTTTTGAAAGATATCCGCAATATTTTTCCTGGAAGCGGAGATTCTGGCACATTTTTATAAATCCGAAAAAAATTTGCCGCCGCGCCGACAAAATAATTGCTGTTTCTGATTCGACTAAAAATGATTTGGTTTCCCTTTATAAAATCAATTCTAAAAAAATAGAAATGATCCATAGCGCGGTTTCTGATGAGTTCCAAATTATCGATAGAAATGACGAGAAGCTTGTGAAAATAAAGGAAAAATACAAACTTCCATATAAGTTTGTGCTTTATCTGGGAACGATTGAACCGAGAAAAAATATTCGCGCTGTTATCAGGGCTTTTGACCAGTTCCATAAATTTTCATACGAGTCGAAAAACGACGGGCTTCTAAAATATAAACTGGTCATTGCAGGAGAAAGAGGCTGGCTTAGCCAGGAAATATTCGAAGAAATAAAACTGACGCGGGGATCAAAAAGCATATTTTTTGCGGGAAAAATTCCGCATGAGGACAAAAAGTATATTTATAATCTTGCTTCACTTTTTATCTATCCTTCTTTTTTTGAAGGCTTCGGCTTTCCTCCGCTTGAAGCCATAAAATGCGGCGTGCCGGTAATCGCCTCGAATAATTCTTCGCTTCCGGAAATTGTCGGAAAAGGCGGAATCCTTATCGATTCCGATAGGCCAAGCGAGATTTATTGGGCGATGAAAGAAATATTGACTAAAAAGGAATTAAGAGAAACTTTAATCAGAAATGGACTGGAAAAAGCAAAGGAGTTTGACTGGAAAAAAACCGCCAAATTAACTCGGGAACTCTTCGTTTAGATGGATAGCCAGCCGATTATCTCAATGTTGCGAAATTGCCTTGGTCAATTTCGCGTTTTTTTATCGTAATATGATATAATTACGCTATGAGGATTGGAATCGATGCCCGGTTTTTCGGACCGATTGGCAAAGGACTGGGAAGATATACGCAAAAACTTATAGAGAATTTGGAAAAAGTTTCTTCCAAAGGCGGCAAGAGCCACCAGTATTTTATTTTTCTAAAATCGGAAAATTTTGATGAATATAAGCCGAAAAATCCCAATTTTCAAAAAGTGAAGGCTGATTACCGTTGGTACGGATTTTCTGAACAAATCAGGTTTCCAAGGCTTCTTAAAAAATATAACCTCGATCTTGTCCACTTTCCGCATTTCAATGTGCCTATTTTTTATCTAGGGAAATTCATAGTGACAATCCACGATTTGATCCTGATTAATTTTCCTACCGTCAAAAGCTCTACGCTAAGTCCGCTTTTGTATTGGATAAAATTTTTGGTTTATAAAATTGTCATCAAATCGGCCATAGCAAGATCTGAAAAAATAATTGCTGTTTCCAATTTCACCAAAAAAGACATCCTGAAAAATTATAAATCAATTCCTGAAAAAAAAATTGTTGTTACCTATGAAGCCTGTGAAGATTTTTGTATGCTTAGCCCCAATAAAGATGATGAAATTCTGGCTCGCTATGGAATAAAAAAACCATATATTATGTATGTCGGAAATGCTTATCCGCATAAAAATCTGGAGCGTTTAATCTTGGCCTTTGGACAGATAAAAAAGAGCAGGGAAGATCTCAGTCTGGTCCTTGTGGGAAAGATTGATTATTTTTATTCGCGGCTCAAAAATTTTTCAGAAAAAGAAAAAATTAAAGACATTATTTTTGTCGGATATATTCCGGATTATGAATTGGACACTCTTTTTCACAATACATCTGTCTATGTTTTCCCGTCGCTTTATGAGGGTTTCGGATTGCCGCCTCTTGAAGCTATGGCCAAAGGCGCTCCAGTGGCTTCTTCCGACCATCTTTGCATGAAAGAAGTTTTGGGCGAAAGCGCATATTATTTTGACGGGAAAAATACGAATAGCATTTCGGAGGCCGTAAATAATATCCTCTCGGATGATAATTTGCGAAAAGATCTGATAAGGCGCGGCTATGAAAGAATTAAAAAATATTCATGGAAGAAAATGGCAAAAATAACTTTGGAGGTATATAATAAAGCCAGAAGATGAAAGAAAAAAAGAAAAACATCATTCCTCAAATGTTTGATGTCAGGCCCGCAGATGCAAGCGGAATTTTGGATGTGGAAAAAATTAATTCAGTAGAGAGGCATATCCGGGAAAGCGGAATAAAAAAGAAAAATAGCCCGATCAAAAACATATTTCCCGTTACTTCCGACGTGATACGGTCGGGAAGATTCGACAAATTGAATTTGGAAAGAAGCTCTTCTCTTCAAGGGACTGCTGCAAAAGATCAAAGATTCGCCGCCGATATAAAGGAAAATGACGCATATACCTCGGGAATGCAGCGATTTTCCGAAATTTTTCGCGAAGAAAAAAAATTAAAAGAATTTCACGGTAAAGGAAAAGAAGTTTACAAAAAACACGCAGTTCCTATTGTTTCTGATGATGTCGGCAACGTGGAAAAAGTTACCGTTGAATTTTTGGAGAAAAAGGAGAACAGCTATTTGGGAGAGCCGAACTATATCAGCGACTATGATTTGGAAAAGACGGACTATTTTGAAAAATTCAAAAATCCCCAAAAAAAGAAAAAGAGGGATAAAAGAAAAAGCAGAGACAACGGACAAGAAAATTTTTCTTTTAAGGATATATTTTTTTACGAAAAATATTTTAAGCCATTTTCATCCAAAAAAACATTTTTTTCTTTTGCTGGAACAGCAGCAGCAGTTTTTCTGGTTATTTTCGGTTTTAATTTTATAAACAAAGGTCTTCGGGTCGAAAAAGCGGCTATGGAAAACAGCGGCAAGGTTTTTGCTAGCCTGGTATCAGCCAAAAGTGGGCTTGAGAGAAGCAATTTTCAATCAGCTGCGCTGGATTTTAACGAGGCTTGCTATGAACTGGAAAAAATTTCCAAAGATATCGATGGTCTGGGGAAAATAGCCGTAGAGTCTTCAAGATATATTCCTTATTTTTCCAAGCTTTCTTCCGGTTCGCATCTCGTAAAGGCGGCTAAAGATCTTTCTCGAATTGGATCGCTGGCTTCGGAAAACATGGCAATTTTGGAAAAAATAAAAAATCCTGGCAAAATTGAAGAGAAAGACATCTCCTATCTCAAAATTTTTAACGATACCAAATCCAGCATTGATGAAATCGCTTTCCTTCTAGAAAATGTCCAGGAAAATCTTGAGTTGGTTGATGTTTCCGATATTCCAGAAGACAAGAGAAATCAATTTATAGAACTCAAGAAAGGCCTTCCGGAAGCCGGAAAATTTTTGGATGAATTTGTGGCCAATGAAAAAATATTTACTGATATTTTGGGCGGAAATGGGCCGAGAAAATACCTTTTTCTTTTTCAAAACAATCAGGAAATGCGCGCTACGGGAGGATTTATCGGGACCTACGCGGTTTTGGATATTTTTAACGGGCGTGTCAGAAATTTTTTTGTTGATGGAATTTTTAATCCCGACGGACAGCTTGAAGACAGGATCGTTCCTCCCGTTCCAATTCAAAAAATCAGCGCCAACTGGAGCATGCACGACAGCAACTGGTTTCCTGATTTTCCCGTGTCAGCTGAAAAAGCCACTTTGTTTTATGAAAAGACGGGCGGGCCGACGGTTGACGGAGTTATTGCCATAACCCCAACTGTTTTAGAAAAACTTCTTAAAATAACCGGTCCGATTGAAATGCCGGACTACGGCGTGACTATTGATGAAAATAATTTTATGGAAGCCATTCAAAATGAAGTTGAATATAATTATGATAAGGAAAAAAATGAGCCCAAAAAAATAATTTCCGATCTGGCGCCCGTCATTCTTGATAAGATTTTCAATGCCGATAATTTTTCCGATATAGCCGAAACTATGCAGATTTTTGCCGAAAGTCTGGATGAAAAACATGTATTGATTTATTCCAAAAATTGGGAGATTGAAAAAATATTATCCCAAAAAGGCTGGTCAGGAGAAGTTCTCGACGCGTCAAAAGATTATCTTAGCGTCATAAATACCAACATAAACGGATATAAAACTGATGGGGTTATTTCGGAAAAAATAAGCCATGAGGCGAAAATTGAAGCAGATGGCTCAATTATTGATACCGTAGCGATATCCAGGCGGCATAATGGGGGAGACACAGATTATGATTTTTGGAATAAAGTCAATGCTGATTACATGCGGGTTTATGTTCCAAAAGGTTCTAAGCTTATCTCCGCATCCGGACAAACCAGGGAATTCAATTCGCCTCCGCTGGATTATGATGCGCTGGGATATAAGAGGGATCCGCAAGTGGAGACCGAAGAGGAATCTATAATTGTTGATGAAGAATCTGGAACTCGCATTTATCAAGATGCCGGAAAAACAGTTTTTGCAAACTGGGTTTATGTCAGCCCCAAAGAAACTGTTGAAATCAAATATACATATCTTCTGCCATTTAAGCTCGAAACTAATTTCACATCCAAGCCGGCAGACACCTATTCCCTTCTGGTTCAAAAGCAGTCAGGAAGCATCGAAAGTGAGTTTGACTTACAAATTGATTACCCGGATTTTTATAAAATGCTATGGAAATATCCAGATGGATTAAGCCAGAAAAATAAGTCGTTCAATATCAGCAGCAATCTGAAAATGGATAAATTTTTTGGAGTAGCGCTGTCTCGCAAATAAAATGATAAAAAAATTTCTAAACAATAAAATAATCCTGAATTCCTCGCCCTCCCGATCGGTTGTTTCAGCGGCATTTGTTATAACTTTGTCAGGGCTAGCCAGTCGTCTGCTTGGGCTTTTTCGAGATCGTTTTTTAGCTTCAACTTTCGGTGCCGGAGATGTTTTGGATGTTTATTACGCGGCTTTTCGAGTTCCGGATCTGATTTACAATCTTCTCATTCTCGGAGCGCTTAGCGCCGCTTTCATTCCGGTTTTTACGTCGCTTATCAGCCATGAAAAAGAAGGCGAGGCTTGGGAATTGGCTGGGGGAATAATGAATCTGGCAATTGTTTTTATATCTGTTTTGTCGTTAATATTCGCGCTGTTTGCGCCGTGGATTATGAAAATGATTACTCCCGGCTTCTCGCCCGAAAAAATTTCTCAAGTCGTTATTTTTACGAGAATAATGTTTTTAAGTCCGCTGTTTTTGGGAATTTCCGGAATTTTCGGGGGAATTTTAACCTCGTTTAAAAGATTTCTGATATATTCTTTGGCACCCATATTTTATAATTTTGGCATTATTGTCGGTGTTTTGGTTTTTGTCAGGTTTATGGGTCCGATAGGATTGGCTTGGGGGGTGGTTTTTGGGGCGTTTTTGCATGTGATAGTCCAATATCCGGCTGCCAGAAATCTTGGCTATCGCCACTCCTGGTCGTTTATCGGCCATTTTTCCAATAAGGAAATAAGGAAAATTTTTCGCCTAATGATTCCAAGGACTTTGGGAATAGCTATCGGACAAATAAATCTTCTGGTGATAACAATTTTTGCTTCAACCATGGCTGCGGGAAGCCTGGCAATTTTTAATTTTGCCCAAAACCTTGAAAGCGTGCCGCTGGGAATTTTTGGCATTTCTTTTTCTATTGCTGTTTTTCCGACCCTCTCTCATTTTGCGGCCAAAAAAGATGACCAAAATTTCATAATTTCATTTTCACAGACGTTCCGCCAAATTTTGTTTTTTGTCATTCCAGCCAGCGTTTTTATCCTACTTCTCCGAGCCCAGCTGGTTCGTATTATTTTGGGATCCGGAAAATTCGATTGGGAAGATACAGAGCTTACGTTTTCGTGCCTCGGGATTTTGGCTGCCAGCCTTTTTGCCCAAAGCGTTATTCCGCTTCTGGCTCGTTCGTTTTATGCCATGCATGACACAAAAACCCCTTTTTATATCGCAATTGTTTCAGAAGTTGTTAATATCGGAACCGTTCTGCTTCTCATTGGCAAATATCAAATTTTAAGCCTGGCGATTGCATTTTCCCTTTCTAGCATAGCCCAGATGATGCTGCTTTTGTTTTGGCTCAGAACCCGATATGACAATCTGGATGACAAAAAAATAATCCGCGCCATCTTAAAAATTGTTCTAGCAACTTTTGCAGCAGGAATTGGAATCCAGCTGCTCAAATATATCGTCGGAAGATCCGTTGATATGGACACATTTATCGGCGTTTTTGTGCAATTTTCCGTCTCGGCATCCGCCGGCGTACTGATTTTTGCCGCCGTGTGCCACGCGATCAAGCTTGAAGAATTTATGAACTTCAAAAAATCTCTTTCAAAAAGATTATTTAGGGAAAGAAAGGATATTGTTGAAGATACTGGGGAAGTCAGCGGATTATAATGCGAAGAAGATAAAAACTCCCTTCGCGGGGAGTTTTATCAGGGCCTTGTTTTATACGGAGGGGCTATTTTTTGTATTTATAGTCATACGTTTCATATGCGACAGTCAGCTCTTCTCCTTTTTTTATTTTTCGGAGTGTAACGAAAGTAAAGCCATCATCGGTAGTTTTCATATTGGGAGTCTTGGAATTATTGACAAAAAAAGAAATATCCATTCCATTGAAGGCATGTTCGGGAACCATAACAGTTTTATCTTCTTCAATAACCAGAAAATCATCTATCATTCTTGCTACTCCCTTATCCAAACCCTTAAGTTCGGAAGTTTTGAATTCATACCAGTGCGCATCCAGCGCTTCTTTTGGTGGAATCATCGGGTTTATTCCTTTCGGAATATTTCTTATTGCAAAAACGCCCACGCCTTCAATGCCAGACGGCTGCAGCCGGCAATAGGTATTTTTCAGCTTTTTGAGAATTTCTTTCTTTTTGTCATTCATAATATTAGTTATTATAGGGTAATTTATTTAATTTTTACTGTAATTCAATGCGCAAAACCTAAATTATTGCCAAGATAAAAAATTTATTTTCGCATAACATTTAAGAATGTACGAAGTTTGACTTATTTTTTCCTAAAATCATCTTCGGTTAAATTGGCTTGGCGCAAAATTGATCTAAAAGTTCCGAAAGGGATTTCTCTTTTGCCAGCCGGAACAATGACGGTCAAAGTTGGACTGCCGATTTTCCTGAATTTAGCATGACTGCCTTTTTGCGAAATATAAATAAAGCCCTTTTTCTGAAGGACTTTGATGATTTCTAAAGATGAATACAACTTAGGCATGGCAAACGGACATTTTAATGAGTTCCGGTTCCTCAATTTTTGTCACTTTCGGAACCTTAATATCTTCAAAATACAATTCTAAAGCTTCATCTAACGCCACCAAGGCTTCCTTTTTAGTTTTGCCAAAACTAGAAACATCCACGTTCAAACACTGGGCAACATAATATTTCCCTTCTTTCCAAACCACGTTTTTTAAGTCAATTTTACGCATAAATTTATTGCTTCTATGCTGTAATACTGCCACAATGGCAAAAATATGTCAAACTCGGGAAAAGGACGACCTATTGCTTTGTTAAAAGTTATTTTATTATATTTAAAAAGCTATTCAACCGAGCAAAATTGCCAAAAATTCTTTTCAAAAATAGAGAGGAAATTTTTAGTTTTTTCGCCACAACGTTTGCGTGTATGAGAAGTTTCGCCGACTTCCTTATTATTTTCTCATAGAGTAGGCGAAATTTGGGTGAAAGAAAAAGTGCAACCTCTGAAAATTATATTAACGCACTTTTTCTTGAACCTCATACACGCTGTTAGGCGATGTTACAAAATATTTATTGTTATTCAGACAGATCTATTTTATGTTGTTCGGCCAATTCTTCAATCGTGGTTTGGGCCTTTTCTGCAAATTCGCGAGCCTTTGCTAAACGTTCTTCTTTTGTCGCCTTGCCATACTTCATGCCTTCCAGCGTTGTTGATTTTAACCAAGCGATTGCTTCAGAAATAAAGCCTTGCTTTTGAAATTCCAATAATTCAGGATCGTCTTGATGCATGCGCTGCCCAAACCAACGATTGAGATCGTATGTTATGTCACCTTTTTCGGCTTTTGCTCTAATTTTATCAAGCTGCTCTTGGTTTTCTTGGCCGAACTTAAAACCTTTTTCAATTGACATAGTTTTTATGGGTTAAATATTTTGTAATTTTGCCTAACGTTTCGGCATAACAGAAGTTTTGTGCCGATTTAATTGTATTTTAGCCGATTTTTAACCATCCGTACATAACGGAAATTACTTTATCATACCACTAACGAAAGGCACAAAATTTGGGCGGAGCAAAATTGACATTCCTTGAAATATATTTGAGTCAATTTTGTGTAGCCTGTTATGCCGTGTTAGGCGATGTAATTTTTTCTCATCCTTATTATTCGTTTCCTTTTGGTCTTCTTTTTTATAAAATAAAGCAAAACAAGATTTTCTGTTTTGGGCTTTGGGCAGAGGGGTTAGGGGTGAATGCCCAAAGCCCAAAACTCCTTATTGTATTTTTGGCTTATTATAGGCGCTATATATACTTGCTATTGACTTTTTTGCCTGAATATGCTATCATTTCTTGATGTACATTAAAAATCTATTGTGATTTTTATATAGAGTTTCACGAATATAACAACAACCAAAAAGGAGGTTTCAGATGAAAAAGTCGAGTTTCGCAATGTTGTTTCCGTGGTCGGCAGAGCACGTAATCGCTCACGCCAAGTGGCAGAGAAGCAGAGGGCGGAGACCCTCAATGACTTACCGTGGAGTACGCAACCCCGAAAGGGCGTTGGCACTTGCCATAGTAATGAGCAAGGACACGCAGTTCGAGGACGTGGTCGTCAAGAGCGTGAGCGAGGGTTCGTTCAATAGGTCAGACGGCTGGACATTCGGAATACAGGATGAATGGAACGTGCCTATCAAAGCTGGCGACGTCGCCCGTTTCTACGGCAGAGGTATCGGCAGTATCGTCAGAGGTCTGGACATCAACGGCGTGCAATGCTACTACCGCAACGAGGAACAGCAGGCAGAGGAAAACGCAAGACAGGTCGCCAATCACGAAGCCGAGCAGAAAGCCGAGTTCCAAAAGAACAAGGCGAGCTTGGACGAGAAGTATAACGCCCTGCCCGAAGTGTTTCAGAAGCGGATTGACAAATTCAGAGGGAACAACCCCGACTTCCGCTGGAAATACGAGGCCTATGAGATGTTCTGTTGTGAACAGGCAGTGGTTATCGCCACCGCTATCGGCAAACAGCTCGTGAACGAAGCAATGGCCGAAGGCCTACTTTTGCAGGAAGCCAAAGCGGTCATCGCCGAAAGAGCACCTTCCGCTCTGAAAGAGTTCTACGATATGCCATGGGAAAAACAGAAGGAAGCGGTGCCCGACCTTGAAGACGGACACAGCGGAAACACTTTCGGGTGTGCTGTAAGACTGGCTTCGTTTTATGTCAGCGAACACCCCGAAAATATCGTGAAGCTCCACGGTGCACTTGCTCCGCTCGTCGGTTCGGCAGAATACGGCTGCGTAGCAAAGGCATAGAAAGCATCAATGGACTAAGCAGACCAACTGCTTCCGCCAAGGCAAATGCCAAGGCGGTTTTTTATTATCAAAAATTCGTTTTCTGTAGCGTAGCGAAAGAAAACACCTTATTCCCCTCTATAAAATAAAAAGAAAATCTTGTTTTGCATTCCTTATTCCAAAAAAGAAGACCAAAAGGAAACATTTTAAATAGAGAGAAAAAATTATTTCGCCTAACTCTTTATTATGCGAATATGTTGTGGATTAGTTACTGCATCTTGTATATTATGCGAAGTATGGTAATATTTATGTGTAAACTATGGCTACTCTTATTTTATCATAAAATAAATGAATCTAAAAGAGCTTTTGGGCAAAATTGAAAACGAACTGAAGTTTCGCGGGTATAGCCGAAAGACTATCGAAAGCTACTTAACCTGTCTGTCGGGTTATTTCAAATTCATCAAAAATGTCAAAAAAGATCCGGATATTAACCTGGTCAAAAAATATCTGCTAGAAAAACAAGAAAAAGGGCAATCTGGACAAACTATAAATCTATATCTCAACGCTATAAAATATTTTTATCGGGAAATATGCAAAAGCTCGTCCAATATTGATCTTAAATATTCCAAGACTTCAAGCAAGCTTCCAGTTGTTCTTTCTAAAGGCGAGATAGAAAAAATTATTAACTCCATTAAAAATCAAAAGTATAAACTGATCATAGCGCTTTCGTACGGCGCTGGTTTTCGGGTGAGCGAGGCGATAAATTTGAAAATTAAAGATATAAATCTGGAAGAATTGACAATCCATATCAAAGGAGCGAAGGGAAATAGAGATAGAGTTACGATTTTTCCGGAAAAAATTAAGCCGGAATTAATGGAGTTAATAGCACTGAGAAATAAAAATGATTATGTTTTTTCAAGTGAACGAGGCGGTAAATTAACCGAGCGGACAGCCCAGAAAGTATTTGAAAAAGCGAGAAATAATGCTAGAATCTCAAAAGATGCCACATTCCATTCTTTGCGTCATAGTTTTGCTACTCATTTACTGGAAAATGGAGTAGATGTAAGATATGTGCAAGAATTGCTCGGCCATCGAAACATCAGAACGACGCAACTTTACACAAAAGTAACAAATCCTGCTTTAAGAAACATAAAAAGCCCGTTGGAATAAAAAAGAACTAGATTCCCGTTTTCACGGGAATGACAATAAATTATGAATAGCAACATGAGAAATTTTGCCATTTTGGCCCATATTGACCACCCCAGTACCAGAAACCTGCAGTTTCGGTACGGGGCAAGCGGAAAATCATATGAATAATATTCGCAACTTTTGTATTATAGCCCATATTGACCATGGAAAGTCGACCTTAGCCGATCGGATGTTGGAAATGACTGGAACAGTCGAGATGAGAAAAATGAAAGAGCAGCTTTTAGATACTATGGATCTTGAGCGGGAGCGGGGGATAACGATCAAAATGCAGCCGGTTCGCATGGTTTACCATGCGAAAAATCCGAAGTCCGAAATCCTAAATCCAAAACAAATTCAAAATATAAATGATCAAAATTTAAAACAGGATTCCCGCTTTCGCGGGAATGACAGTGGTGAGTATATTCTGAATCTAATTGATACTCCAGGGCATGTGGATTTCGGATACGAGGTTTCAAGGTCTCTGGCGGCGGTGGAAGGAGCTGTGCTTCTGGTAGACGCGACTAAGGGCGTTCAGGCCCAGACCTTGGCCAATCTTTACCAGGCTATTGATAATAACCTTGAAATTATCCCGGTGGTGAACAAAATCGACCTTCCTAATGCAAATATAAAAAAAACAAAACGGGAAATAATCCATATTCTGGGATGCAAAGAAGAAGAAATCCTGGAAGTTTCTGGAAAAACAGGGCAGGGAGTGGAAAAACTTTTGGAAAAAATTGTGGAAATTATACCAGCTCCCCGAGGAGACGCAAAAAAGACGCTACAGGCTCTCATTTTCGACTCCAAATACGATATCTATAAGGGCGTTTTAGCTCATGTGCGGATTATTGACGGAGAAATTAAAGCTGAAGATAAAATTTCTATGCTGGCGGCAAATGCGACGTGCGATGTCATTGAAGTGGGCCATTTCAAGCCGCAGCTTGTGAAAAGCCAGGTTTTGTCAGCTGGAGAAATCGGATATATTGCGACAGGCCTCCGAAGCGTTGCGGATTGCCGCGTCGGGGATACAATTTCAGACAGGAATAGAGGTGCTATTCCATTGCCGGGATATAAGGAAGTTAAACCAATGGTTTATGCATCTTTTTATCCGATTGAAGGCGACGATTATAACTTCATGCGCGATGCGCTTGATAAATTAAAGCTGAACGACGCAGCGTTTACTTTCGAACCGGAAAGCAATTTGGCATTGGGACGGGGATTTCGGTGCGGATTTTTAGGGCTTTTGCACCTGGAAATAATTCAATCCAGGCTTGAACGGGAATTTGAAATTACGCCGACTGTTACAACTCCAAGCGTGGTATATAGGGTAAAATTAAAAAATAAAATCGGAGAAATGCTGATTTATTCCCCTTCGGAGCTTCCTGATCCGTCGGAAATTGAAGAAATTTCCGAGCCCTATGCTAATTTAGAAATAATTTCTCCTTCAAGCTATCTTGGCGCCATTATGGAAGTAATGAAAAATACAAGAGCTCAGTATTTGGATACGGAATATCTGGATGGAGAAAGAATGATTTTGAAATTCATCTGTCCCTTGACTGATATTATCACCAATCTCCATGATGACATCAAAAGCGCATCGTCCGGATACGCTTCTCTAAATTATGAAATAAAGGATTGGCGGCCTTATGACCTCATTAAATTGGATATTCTGGTAGCTGAAGAAAAAATAGATGCTTTTTCAAGGATTGTACCAAAAGAAAGGGCTTTCAGCGAGGGCAAGAGGATAGTCGGAAAGCTGAAGAATGCAATTCCAAGGCAAAATTTCCAAATTGCCTTGCAAGCCGCTATTGGCGGAAAAGTGATCGCCAGGGAAACCATTAAGGCCTTCAGAAAAGATGTTATAGCCAAGCTGTATGGCGGAGATGTGTCGAGAAAGAAAAAACTTTTGGAAAAGCAGAAAAAAGGCAAAAAAAAGATGAAAAACATCGGAAGAGTAAGTATTCCCGGAGAAGCCTTTTTAGCCGTACTGAAAAAGTGAATTTGTTGTCTTCCTCTCCCTTGGGGAGAGGATGTCTGAAAGACAGGAGAGGGAAGAAACTTCGCAAGTAGCTCCCTCATCCGGCTCGCCTAGGCGAACTACCTTCTCCCTAAGGGAGAAGGGGATTGTTTTTTAGTATTTATTTTGTTATTATATCCCCATGAGTTACATTCAAAAACGCAACAAAAGGATGAGAAAAATCTGGATAGCAATTTCTCTTGTAGCCGTTTTGGCTATGGTAGCCTTTACCGTTGCACCGCTTCTCACTCTAAAATAATGAAAAAAATGCAAAAAGGAGAAAAAGGAGGCGGAAAAATGCGTTTCATCAAATTTTTTTTGTTGCTGGGCTTGATCATACTGGCTTATGTGGCTTATTCAGCATCTAAAGTCATATACAAAAAAAACCAGATTCAAAAAGAAATTTCCGCTCTCGAGGAAGAAGCTGCCAGAATCGAAAAAAACAACCTGGACCTTAAGGAAAAAATATCTTACTTTGAAAGCCGCGATTTCCAGGAGAAAGAAGTGCGGGATAAGTTGAGTTTTCAAAATCCTGATGAAAATATGGTAATTGTCAAGCCAGGCTTGTCCGGGCGAGAAAAGAGCGAGGTTGCGAATATGGCGCAAAAAAATGACATTGAAGCTGAAGATATCCCGATTTATAAAAAATGGTGGAGTTACTTTTTTAAGTATTAAAAGCCCGCAAAAAAGAATAAAAAAGGCAAATGAGTAAAAATATCAAAAAAAATAAGGAGGATAAAAAAGAAATACAGAATAAAAAAGTCAGCATCCTGACGATTATGTATGCAGTTGGAACTTTTCTTGCCGCTTACATTATTTTTGCCGCTGTAGCCATATATATATTCAACGCGGATAATATTTTGATTCAAAAGACGGTCAAAATAATTCCCTATCCGGCTGCCTTTTGCAACTCAAAAATAGTGAGAATCAGTGAGCTTGACAGCAAGACTGAATCGGTGAAAAAGTTTTATGAAAATCAGGATTTTTCCGATTTGGGAATGCGAGTTGATTTCAACACGGAAGATGGCCAAAAAAGGCTTAAAATAAAGGAAAAATACGTATTAAACAAAATGATTGAGAACTTGATAATTGAGAAAGAAGCAAAAAAGAGAGAGATTGTTCTTACCGATGATATTGTTTCCCAGGAAGTTGACCGAAAAATAAGAGAATACGGAAATGAAAATGATCTTAGGGAAAATATGAGCCGGCTTTATGGCTGGGATATTGAGGATTTCAAAAAAAATATAGTAAAACCAGACCTTTATAAGGAAAAACTCACAGAAAACATTAGAAAAAACGAACCTGTTTTTCAGAAAGCGAAAGAAAAAATTTCCAAAGCTGCCCAAGACCTCGAGAATAAAAAAGAATTTTTCCAAGTGGCTGAAAAATATTCAGAAGGGGACAGTGCTAAAAATAAAGGAGCTCTCGGCTGGTTTGAGCTCAGCCAGATGCTTCCAGAAATAGCGCAAACAGTAGTTTCTTTGGAAAAAGGGCAAACTAGCGATATTATGGAAAGTTCAATCGGCTATCATATAATAAAAATCGAGGACAGAAAAAGTGAGAATGACAAAGAACTCTTCAAAATCAGCCAAATCTTTGTGAGAACAAAAAATTTCGGAGAATATCTGGCTGAATGGGAAAAAGAAGCAAGGATTTATGTCTTGCTCAAGGATTATCATTGGAGCAAAGAAAGCCTTATGGTAGAATTTAATAACGCGGAACTGGAAGGCTTTGAAAAAAAACTCCGCGAAAATTCGCCGGATGATGTTTCAGTGATGTTCTAAATTCTCTGCAAACTAAATTAATTAATAATAAATTAACAACAATATGCCGAAGCCAAAAGTAAACGAAGAGCTTTGCATCGGATGCGGAACATGCGAGTCTCTTTGCGCCAAAGTTTTCAAAATTGAAAACGGAAAATCTAAAGTTGTAGCAGATGACTGCGCGGATTGCAACTGCCAGGAAGTGATTGACAGCTGTCCGGTATCAGCCATATCGATGGAATAAATTGCAATTGCCGCTGTAGTAAAATGCAGGAACAGCGTCCGTATTTTTTTGAAAAGTGCGGACGGTTGTTCTTGTAAGAATTAAATAAAAAAAGTATGGAAACCGCCAATATCAATTCTATTCAAAAAAATCCCAATGAAGCTTCAGCCGTGCTGCCAGCCAAGCCGGCGTCAAGAAAAAGTTTTTTTGCGGTCGTTTTGGTTCTGTCCGTTCTTGTTTCCTCCTGTTTTGGGGCTGTATTTGGGTTCATTGGAGGAAGCGTGTCTCAAAAAGTTTTTGAAAAAGGAGCGTTGAAAAGTATTTTTAGAACGAAAAAAAACGCTGGTTTGGCGGATATTGTAAAACAACAGGTAATTGAGGAAGACAGCGGGGTGATTGACGTAGTGGAAAAATCTACTCCAGCGGTCGTAAGTATCGTGATAACCAAAGATGTTCCGAAAATGCGTGGTGTTTTTGGAAATCCATTTTTTTCTTTTCCGGATCTGTTTGAAGAAAATCAAGGAGGAGCAACAGAAAAGCAAAAAATCGGAGGAGGAACGGGATTTTTCATATCAAACGATGGAATGATTGCAACCAATAAGCACGTTGTTTCCGATACAGCCGCCGATTATACCGTTATAACCAATGAAGGAAAAGAATATCCGGCCAAAGTGCTGGCGCGCGATCCGATAAACGATATTGCTGTCATCAAGATTGACGGATCTGATTTTCCAACTTTAAATTTTGGAGATTCGGAAGCGCTAAAAACCGGACAAACTGTCATTGCCATTGGAAATTCACTGGGAGAATTTTCCAACACCGTAAGCCGAGGAATAATTTCCGGGCTTAAGCGCAATCTGACAGCTGGCGGCGGATCTGGAGAAACGGAAAAGTTAAGCAATATCATTCAGACTGATGCAGCCATCAATTCAGGAAATTCCGGCGGGCCGCTTCTTAATATTTCAGGGGAAGTAGTTGGCATCAATGTTGCCATGGCGCAAGGCGCCCAAAATGTTGGATTTGCTATTCCGTCTAACCAAATTAAAAAAATCATCGATCAAGTCAAAAAAACGGGAAAAATAACCACTCCATACATAGGAATTCGATATATTCCCATCAATGATTCCATTAAAAATGAAAATAATTTGCCGTATGATTATGGAGTACTGGTGGCTAGGGGACAAAAAATTACTGATTTTGCGGTTATTCCCGGATCCCCGGCAGATAAAGCAGGGTTGGTTGAAAATGACATTGTGCTTGAAATAGATGGCAAAAAAATAACCGAGGACAGCAGTTTTTCCAATATGATCGCCAGCTACAGCGTCGGAGACACAATCACTCTTAAAGTCTGGCATAAGGGAGATATGAAAAGTATAACTGTTGTACTGGAAGAAAGAAAATAAAAACTCGCGAATCAAAAGCTAATTGAAAGCGAATGTATGCAAATTTGTTTTTGTTAGCTATAATTCGCTAAAATTAGTGAGTCATTATGGATTTAAACAAACTCACCACTAAATCACAAGAGGCGCTTCGAAATTCTCAAGAAATCGCCATACTCAAAGGCCAGCAGCAGGTGGATGTTTTTCACCTTCTCTATTCGCTAATTTCCCAAGAGAATTCAATTGTTCCGGTAATCCTTAAAAAATTGGAAGTAGACATAAATGTCCTGAAAAACCGAGTGATGGAAGAAATAGACAAATACCCGAAAATGAGAAAAAATGGAATTGCCCAAATTTTCATAACGCCGGACTTGATTATGATCCTCGGCGGAGCAGAGAAAATAGCTAAAGAAATAGGCGACGATTATATTTCAACGGAGCATCTGATGCTCTCGCTTATAAACAACGGATCCAAGGCTAAAAAATTTCTTGAAGAAAATAATGTCAGATACGAAAATGTCTTGAAAATTATGTCACAAGTAAGAGGCACCCAAAAAGTCGATTCGCCCGATCCGGAGGCTAAATTTCAAGTGATGGAAAAATATACCATAAATCTTGTTGAGATGGCTAAAAACAAAAAACTCGATCCGGTAATCGGAAGGGATAATGAAATTAGGAGAGTTATGCAGGTTCTTTCCAGGAGAACTAAGAATAACCCGGTTCTCATTGGAGAGGCTGGAACGGGAAAAACTGCTATTGTTGAGGGTTTAGCTCAAAGAATTGCCGACGGAGATGTTCCGGAAACGCTGAAAAACAAGGTTTTAGTGACTTTAGATCTGGGCCTTCTTTTGGCAGGAACGAAATTTCGCGGAGAGTTTGAAGAAAGAATGAAAGCAATTATTTCAGAAGTAGACCGTGCGGCTGGAAAATATATTCTTTTTATCGATGAGCTTCATACGCTAGTTGGCGCAGGAGCAATTGAAGGAGCACTCGACGCTTCTAATATGTTAAAGCCGGCTCTGGCGCGAGGAAGAATTCGGATGATAGGAGCCACTACCACCCGCGAATATCAAAAATATATTGAAAAAGATGCGGCTTTGGAAAGAAGATTTCAGCCGATTATGGTCGGAGAGCCATCGCTTGAAGATACAATAGCAATTCTTCGGGGACTCAAGGAAAAATATGAAGTGCATCACGGAGTGAAGATAACCGATAACGCCATTCGGGAGGCCGTAGCTCTTTCTAGCCGATATATAAGCGACCGCTTTCTTCCGGATAAAGCGGTTGATCTTATCGACGAGGCCACTTCGGCGCTTCGAATGGAAATTGATTCTATGCCGGCAGAAATAGACAGCGCCCAAAGGCTCATCCGAAGGCTGGAAATTGAAAAAAAAGCCTTGGAGAAAGAAAAAAATCCCGATTCAAAAAAAAGAATAAAAGAATTAAATAAAAAACTGGCAGAAATAAAAGAAGAAGCCGGAAAAACAATGCTTCAATGGAAAACTGAAAAGGATATGATCACCAATATTCGCAAGCATTCGGCTGAAATTGAGAAATTAAAATCAGAAGCGGAAATTGCCGAGCGGAAAATGGAGCTGGATAGGGTAGCGGAAATACGCTACGGAAAAATACCGGGACTGGAGAAACAGATAGGGGCGGAAAAAAAGAAGCTGGATGGAATTCAAAGCAAAAACCCGATTCTCAAGGAAGAGGTGACGGAAGAAGATATCGCCAAAGTTGTGTCCCGTTGGACGGGAATACCGCTTTCTAAAATGCTTGAAAATGAAACACAGAAGCTTCTAAAAATAGAAGAAGAGCTGGAAAAAAGGGTAGTTGGTCAAAAAGAAGCCATAAAATCGATTGCTAACGCCATAAGAAGATCGCGCTCCGGAATTTCCGGACCGGATCGGCCGATTGGATCTTTTGTTTTTCTCGGACCGACGGGAGTAGGAAAAACAGAATTGGCCAAGGCTCTGGCGGAATTTTTATTCAACGAAGAGCAAGCGCTTATCCGGGTGGACATGAGCGAATATATGGAATCGCATAGCGTATCCAAAATGATCGGCTCTCCTCCGGGATATGTTGGATATGACGAGGGAGGACAGCTTACGGAACTTATTCGGAAACGTCCGTATAGCGTAATTCTCTTTGATGAAATTGAAAAAGCCCATCCGCTGATTTTTAACATAATGCTGCAGGTTCTTGATGAAGGGCATCTTACTGATTCCAAGGGAAGAAAAGTGAATTTCAAAAATACCGTGATTATAATGACTTCCAATGTCGGATCGGATATAATTTATAAGAGCGGATTGGGATTTAAGGAGAATGAAGAAAAAGAGACTATTGGAGAGGAAGATATGAAAGAGAAAGTCCTGGCATCGCTTCGGGAAAATTTCAAGCCGGAATTTTTAAATCGACTAGATGAAATAATAATTTTCCATCCCATAAACCGGAAAATGCTCAAGCAAATTGTCGATCTCCAGCTGAATCTTATTCAAAAAAGACTAAATGAAAAAAACATAAAGCTGCGCCTGACTTTCCAGGCCAAAGAATATTTGGCGCGCAAGGGATATGATCCTCAATTTGGCGCAAGACCCCTAAAGCGGATTATTCAAAATGAAATTTTGGACGAGCTGGCTTTTCTCATGATTGAAAAGAAAATTAAAGAAGGGAACAAAATCGTCGTAGACGCAGAAAAAAATAAAATTAATTTTAAGTATTAAATTGTGTTTTTAAAACTCCGCTCATTATTATTCAGTCTGATATTTTTGATTGGGCTTGAGCTCATCGTCCTATTTCACCGCCATGTTTTCGTGGTGGCTTTTTTTCTTATTTTTCTTTCCATTTATTTCGGGAAAAAATCTGGCGGAAAATGGAAACATTCGATACTTCCTGCCTTTTTCACTGTTTCTAGCATCTCGCTACTCTATCTGGTCGGCCTTTTTTATGAGCAGCAAATTTTTATAGTCCTGGTCTCCCTGATGTATTATTTGTCTTTGCTGGGAGCATTTCGTCTAGGGCAATATGAAGGAGACAAAACAGCCAAAGGAATGATTATGGCTTCAGCGATATCCACCATTTTTTTCACTTATGCCGGCGCCTACGGGCTTTATCTTAATTTTCTCGTTCCTCTGTACGCCCTTATGGCAGTTTATGCGATAGCCACCCTTCTGGTCAGCTTCCAGTATTTTTCTCTGGTTTATTTGCAAAAATCAGATTCGCATCCAAAAACAACAGTCTGGGTATATAGCTTTATTCTGGCGCTTATCATGGCAGAAATAATCTGGACAATGAATTATTGGCCGTTTGGATATTTGACGACCGGAGTGATCGCGCTTATACTCTATTATATGATTTGGGATATAACCCAATGCTATTTTCAAGATATTTTAAGCAAAAAAAGGGTAGCTTCTAATGCGGTACTAGTAGCTTTCCTCGTCGGGTTCGTTCTTATGAGCGCCAAATGGATACCGGTCATATAAATAGAATTTTGAATTGCGAATTTTGAATTTTGAGTAACTTTTTCTCAATATTCACTAGGCTATATTTTTATTCTAAATCTAAATTCTAGTAAAATGTTCAAGAAAATACTTTTTATAATACTTATAATTTTTGTTTCCGGCATAAGCGGCATTGTTGCCGACCGTTATTTGTTTCCCCACCTTATTGCCACCAAACTTTTTTCGAAATACGAATTTTTAAAAAAGTCGGCGGAAAATGTTACTGTAATCAACAAAACAGAGCAGGTTTATGTCAAGGAAGAGTCTTCTTTGGATAAAATTGCCAATCAAGTTTCCTCATCAGTAGTAAATATCATTTCCTATCCCAATTCTGAAACTAAAAATTCCAAAAGCGCCAATGTTGGCGCTGCGGCTCTTTCCAAAAATGGAGCCGGCGTAATTATAACCAGCGATGGCTTGATTATGACCTGTCTTGGAGCCATAAATTCGGAAAATTCCAGATATAAGATAATCGCCGCCGACGGAAACGTGTATGATGCCGAAATATCCAGCGTTGATTTATGGAGCAATCTGGTGTTTTTGAAAATAAATGCCAGCAATCTCCCGGCAATTTCTTTTGGAAATTCTGACGATGTAAAATCAGGAGAAAAAATTGTCGGCATAGGAAATAATCAGGGAGGATATCGAAACCGATACGCCTCCGGACAAATTTCCAGCTTCAACCCTACATATAATTTATCGGGGAAAGCGCTTTCAATGTCCGATAAATTGGAAGGAATTTTTGAATTTAACGTCGATTTAGGAAAAGATTATATCGGAGGGCCTCTTGTTGATTATTCCGGCCAAGTGGTTGGAGTTTTAGGTTCAATTGAAAAAGAAAGCCGGCTTGATTATTTTGGAATTCCTTCAAACAAGATAAAATTGGTTATGGACCGCGCTATAAAAAAAGAACTAGGCAATAATTATCAGCTGGGAGTTTATTATATCCCTCTGACAAAAACTTACTCGCTAACCAATAATTTGCCCCAAAGCGAAGGCGCTCTAGTTTATTCCTCTTCTGGACAGCAGGGCCTGGCGATTATCTCCGGTTCTCCAGCTTCAAAATCAGATCTTAAAATTAATGACATAATAACCCAAGTCAACGGAGAAAAAATCAGCGAAGATAAAAGCTTTCCTGATTTGCTTTACAAGTATAAAAAGGGGGAAGAAATTAAACTTACAATTATAAGGGATTCCCGGGAAATGGAAATAAAAGTTCAACTTTAGAAAAAAACAGAATAAATCATCCTAACAAAAAAGCGCCAGGCGCGCTTTTTTTTGCGCTAAAACACTTTTTTACAAGCGAGAAAAAAATCCTGCAGTCGATAATTAAAAAGGCGCGAATATAGATGCCGTAGTGCTAGCAGCAGCCATTTTTAGGCTTGCGGGCAGACTTGACAATTTTATTATTAGTGCTACAATAGTAAGTTAAATTATCCAATATAATTAGGCTTAAATAAGGCTTATTACCAGAATGGCGAACGATAAAAAACAGTTAAAATTCTATATTTGGTTCTCAACGGCAGCCTCAATAGCAGTTTTTGTCGCGCTTATTAATATAAACCGGACCTATAAAGCGGAAACGGATGTTTTGATCGTTCCCAGAAACGACGCGGTTTCAAAAAATATCAGCCAGATTATAAACAGCGTAAAAGAGATTCCCAAAACGCTTTCTTTCTATGACAGGATTCTTTTTTCCAATGATGCATTGATTGACGATGATATTGAAGAGCTTCCTGGCTATAAAAGGAAAGCCTATTGGGAGTCAAGAATCAGGACAGAAAAAATAGACGACAGTTCAATGGTAAAAATAATCATTTTTGACAAAAGCCAGACCCAAGCTGAAGATTTGAGCCGACAAGCCGGTTTGGAAATTGCCGGGGTGATGAGCCAGTATTATGACATCAGAACAGAATTGGAAATAAGAATCGTTGACGGGCCGATTATCAGCTATGGGCTTGAAAAGAGCGCCTGGATACTTGCCGCAGAGGGTATTTTTGGAGGAATCCTGGGAGCTTTTATGGTCTTTATTATTAACAATTTTTTAGAAATGCTCGGCGTGGGAACTAAAGCTCAAAGAATAAAATTTTCTGCGACCGTCCGAAAATTGCCTCGGATGATTATTAAGCCGGAAATAGAGCCGCTGACATTTGATAAAAAACCTTTCGGACTTGAAAAAAAAGAAACTGCCATTCAGATGGGGAAAAAATCAACTGCTCCGGAAAATCTTCCAATTGCCGAGAACTTTTTGTTTTCCGAAAAAATCGTTAAATCGGCTGAAAAATCAGAAGTAAAAAAAGAAGAAGTGCCGGAAAAACCGGTTATCCGCGAAGCAACTCCGGAAGAAGTCAAAGAAAGGCTCAACAAGCTTCTTCGGGGAGAATTCTAAATATTAACGCAAAAGAATGAATAGATTTTCAACTGATTATTGCATAGAATCTCAAAAAATATACGCGCTAAGCGGCAGAACGGAAACAACAAAAAACCTTTCCGAACTTTTTTATGCTTTTCTGAAAAGAATAATTGATATAGTTTTTTCCGCGATGATCCTTATCGTATTTGGCCCCCTCTTTCTTTTCATCCCTATTTTGATAGTTTTTACATCGCCTGGACCTGCTATAATAAAACAACAGAGAGTAGGGAAAAATGGAAAGATTTTTTATCTTTATAAATTTCGTTCCATGAAAGGAAATGTTGGATATGCCTATTCTCCAACTACAGAAAACGACAAAAGAATTACAAAAGTCGGAAGATTCTTGAGAAAAACCGGAATCGATGAAATTCCGCAGTTTATAAATGTCATTAAAGGCGAGATGAGCATAGTCGGCCCGCGGCCGGAAATGGAATTTATCGTGAAAGAATATAACGATTTTGAAAAAAGGCGTCTTTCCATAAAACCGGGAATAACCGGCCTTTGGCAGATAAAAGGCAATCGGAAAAAACTTATCCATGAAAACATCGAATACGACTTGAATTATATTTTAAATAAGTCCCTGATGCTGGATCTGGCAATTATGCTTGAGACCGCTCTATTCATGATTAAAAATCTTAAAAAATAATGAAGAAATCTGTTTTATTTTTAGTGCAAAATCTGCCTGTCCCCCAGGATCGGCGTGTTTGGATGGAAGCAGCAGCGCTTCAGAGAAACGGTTTCGAGGTGTCAGTTATTTCTCCGCGAAACAAAAGCCAGTCCAAATTCGATGTAATTGACGGTATTTTTATATACCGATATTTGAAACCTCCCAAATCAGAAGGATATTTCGATTATTTATGGGAATATGGCTATTCTCTTCTAAACACTATGATTTTGGCAGTTAAAGTATATTTTCAGCGCGGATTTTCCGTTATTCACACGGCCAATCCTCCTGATTTTTTCTTTCTGGTCGCGCTGCTTTTTAAGCCTTTCGGGGTTAAATTTGTTTATGATCAGCATGATCTCATGCCAGAAATGCTTCTGGCCAGATTCAAAAAAAGCAAAAAACACTTTCTCTATAAGATATTGCTTTATCTTGAAAAGTTAAGTTATAAGGTTGCTGATGTCCACATAGCAACTTGCCAATCCGGACTGGAAAAAATATTATCCAGAGTAAAAGACCGGAAAAAAAGCTTTATTGTCCGTTCTGTTCCAGATAAAAATATAATCAGTAAAAAACTGGCGGATAAAGTTTTGGCTGACGCTGCCAAAAAGAAATTCAGATATATTTGCTCCTACATCGGAGTTATGGGGCCGCAAGACGGTGTGGACAAGCTTTTAGGAAGCATTAAAATTATCGTAAGGGATATGGGAAGAAAAGACATCGGCTTTGTTCTTATGGGAGACGGGGATGATTTCGAACGCCTCAAAAATATGGCTAAAAAATTTGGAATTGAGTCAAACGTCATTTTCACCGGCTGGGCGGATGCCAAAGTTATCTCTACCTATCTTTATAGTTCCCAGGTGGGCCTTATGCCGGAGCCGCGAAACGAATACACTAATAACTCTCTTCACAAAAAAGTGTTAGAATACATGTATGCAGGACTTCCTTTGGTAGCTTATGATCTCAAAGAAGCGAAAAGAAGCGCCGGAGAAGCGGCTATTTTCGTAAAAAACAACAATGAATTAAAGTTTGCCAAGGCTATTCTAAAACTCATCGATGATCCGGGACTTCGGCTGACCAAGGGCAAATACGGCCAGGAAAGAGTGAAAAATAATTTCCGCGAAGAATCATCCCGGGAAGAGCTCATGACTGCTTATGAATTTATTTTCAATAATCCAGGTATAATGATTTTTGAAACCAAATAATATGAGGAAAGCTTTTGTTATCTGGGCCAGGGAAGTGAAACTTAGCCAGTTTTTGGGGAAAAGCCTGGATGCCAAAATAATCGTTTCATATCGGAAAAAATGGGGGAACATAAATATTCCTGCGCTTTTTCGCTATTTTATTCAAGGAGCGGACACTTACAGAAAATTAAGAAAATTAAGGCCGCGCTTCATATATGTTCAAAATCCTCCTATTTTTGCCGTGCTGACAGTGTATATATACTGCCTTTTTAATAAAGCCTCTTATGCGATCGATTCGCATACGGCATACCTAGACAAAAAGTGGATTTATTTCCATCCGCTTCAGAAATTTTTATCTCGGCGCGCCGCTCTGACAACCTTTCATAATTATAAAAATCTGGAATTCGCCGAAAAGAAATGGGGGATCAAAAACGGCTATGTCCTTCAGTTTTATAATCCAAAACTTGAAGAAATTCTGAATGAAGAGGAGGATCTTCCTGATTTTATTTCTAAAAAGCTCGCCGGACAACTAGGGCTTAAGGTTTTTATGGTGAACCGGTTTGCAGCGGACGATGCCTGGAAAGAAGTAATCGCAGCGGCAAGGCTTATGCCGGAAAATCTTTTTTTTCTAACCGGAGATTATACGAAAGCGTCAGAGCTTAGATATCCGAAAAATGTCGTGCTAACGGGTTATATCAATCATAAGAAATTTATAAGGCTTATGGAAAAGTGCGACGTGGTTCTGGCTCTTACCAAAAGAAAAGACACAGTGCTTTGGTCGATTCGCGAAATCATGGCTCTTGAGAAACCATTTGTTACAACCGATAACGAAGTTTTGCGCCATTATTTTGGCGAAGCAGCCTTGTTTTCAGATATGAGTCCGGAGGATCTCAGGAAAAAAATAGAAGAAGCTTGGGAAAATCGCTTTAAAATAAAAGGAAAAATCGATGCTTTTCTCATCAGGGATCAGCTGCGCTGGGAGAAGGATATTGAATTTATCAATAAGCTAATCAACAAGAGCAATCAAGCTGAAAAAAAAATTCACTAAGTTCGTTTTTTTTCATTTTTTTCAAAAACAGAGCTGAAAAGATCCAGATATGCGGGAAGAATATTTAGAGAAGAAAACTTTTTGTATTCAATGCTATTTTTGCCAGATTTTCCGAAAAAAGAATTTGGATCGATTATTGAAATCGAATTGTCCCAATTGTTATAGTCGACAACTGCTCCGATACCGGAGTTTTTTATTATTTCTACGGCTGATTTGACTTCTGAATTTACGATAACCGGAAGTCCGGCGCCAAGATAATCGACAATTTTCAGATATAGCATCATAGTCTTGAATTCTTGAGGTGTAGTCAGGCAGATGCCCGCGTTGCAGGCGGAAAGATATTGATAGCGCTCCCCTGGAGGATAAGATGAAATTGAATAATCAGTGTTTTCCGACAAGCCGTGTTTTTTCGCCATATCTTGCAGCTTTTCAAAAAGCCCTTTGGATTCATCCCGTGCATAATCTTTTTTTGTAAAAAGCTGGAAAAATACGCCCGGTTCCTTCTTTTTCAATCTCGCAACTAAATCGAACATTTTTTCGAATTCATACCAAACTTCAATGGTTCCGGCATAAACAATTACTTTTTTATTCTGATAACCGAGCTTCTCGCGCATTTTTTCCCGGTTCCAGCCAGAAAGAGGAAGGAGGGAACCATCGTAATAATTGGGGATTAGGGAAATTTTATCGCTTTCTATGCCATATATTTCTTCCAGGTGCTTTTTGAAATATGCCGTTTCCACCACTGTTTTAGCACTTTTTTTGATCGCTTTTTTTTCAAAAAAACCGATTAGATTTCCAAAAAGAACATCCTTGATTTTTTTGTAATATTTTCGCTCAGCCACATAAGCTCCGCGCGGGCTGTATATGAAACTAATGTGGCGGAAAATTTTATTTATGATAAGCACCAGGCAGAATTTATAATTTCTGGCATAAATGATAACTTTGGATTTTCCGTTCTTTTTCCAAACTTTTCTGACCTTGGGGCATGTTTTCAAGGTGAAATATAAAATAGAAGGAAATAATGTATAGCGCGGAACTTTTATTTTTAGAAGATGTATGCCTTTTTTTTCAAGCTTCTTTTTGACAATTTTTCGATAATTTTCCTGGCTATCGAATCGGCTGATCGTTTCAACAAGATATGTTTTATATCCTTCGCCAGCCGCAGCAAAAACAATCGGTAGCATCTGGGCCTGGATGACTCCATTTGTCACTGGCATTTCTGAAAGAAAAATAATTGTTTTGGAATTTTCCATATGCTATAATTTTAAGGTAAAATCGCAAAATTAACAAACCGCGCGCATGGCCGATTTGAACCAGAAAACGGAACAGCGATCAAAGGTGTATATCTGCGCTCTTTTTGTGTTTGTCCTATTTTTTCTTTATTCCGTAATTTTCGGCTATTCCGCCCAAAATCCCAGGCTGGTCGCAGGAGCGCTGATTTTTATGGCGGTGCTTCTTTTTTCTTATTTCAGCGCCTCGAACGTCTTTTTAGCGCTTGTTTTCTTCATTCCTTATCTTATCGGAGCAGACGCTTACCAGATAAACATCGGCTCTTTTCTGCAAAATTTTATTTCGGTCAAAGATCTATATATAAATCCTTTTTCGCTTTCTTGCCTTGTCATTCTTTTCTTTGCCGGAATCGAACTTATAAAAAAAAAGGGGTTGCTGTTTAAAATTCCTCTTTCTTTTGTTTTGCCAGCCTCGGCTATTTTGAGCCTGGTCATATTTTTGCAGTCAAAATATAAAATGGACGGCTTGGTTTTCGAACTTTATCTGATTTCCGGTTTTGCCGCTTATTTTTTGGGATATTTGTTTATGGGAAAAAAGGAGAAATATCTGGAATTGCTTTCAATAGTTGTTTTATCTTCAATTATTCCGGCAGTATTTGCTATCTCCCAGCTTCTTATGGGCGATTATCTCTATGAAGGAGATTCGGGTTTGGGAAGGATAAGGGGAACTTTTCCGCATTCCAATACTTTCGGATCTTATCTTTTTGTGGTTTTGACAGTTGCGGCAGTAGCCTTTTTTTCTGTAAAGAAAAAAAGTGCCGGCAACCGAAAAAATATTGAAAAGTTTTTAAAATTTATCCCTCTTGCAATATTATTTTTATTCCTAATCCTGACTTATTCCCGGACTGCCTGGATAGGCTTTGCCCTTTCCCTTTTAGCCATAGGATTGGTCCGGCCTTATTTTCGCATACCGCTTGTCTATCTGGGATCCTTAGCGGCGGCTTTAGTTTTGGTTTTTGAAAAAACCCGGGAAAGGATTGCGGGAATTTTTGAAAGCCATATGTTTGATTCAATGTACGGACGGCGGGAAATTTGGGACATGGCTCTCTTTGCCGCCAAAAAAAGCCCGATTTTCGGGTATGGCATCGGCACCTTTGAAAACACGATTCGAAACGTCCAGGGAAAGGAAAGCGGAAACGTATATCCCCACAATGATTTCATCCGCTTTTTTCTGGAAGGAGGAATTCTGGGGATAGTTTTGTATTTTTTGTATATGCTGGGCGCCATTTACTATTCTGTCAAAAGTTATATCAGATATCCGAAAGGGGAGGAAGAAATTTATTTTTGGGGTAAAAATTTTTCAATCGATTTCAAAATGCTCGGCATGATTCCGCTTCTCCTTTTCACTATAATGATTCCGATTTCACTGGTGGAAGCGCCTTCCATGGACTTTGTCTATCAGATTTTCGCCTGGACGATTCTGGGAAGCTGGTTGGGAGCTTGCAGTCAGTTTAAATTAAAAAATTAGTATTTTTCAAGAACTTAACATTTTTAAAAGCTATTGTCCGAGAATTCAAAAATTATCTAAAATTTTTCTTTAGCAGCCGTTGATTGAGGAAAAATTTTAGCTATAATTTTTAGGATTCGAGTTGGCTTTTAAAAATTTTAAGTTCTTGTGTGTAACTGTATGAACGAAAAATCACCCGAAAAAAAAGAATATGACAAAATTGCCATGTGGCTACTGAACCTGGAATGCAATTTCCGCTGCCCCTATTGTTTTTACGACGACAGCCAGCGAAGCATGAAAACCCGGGCGGCTGACTGGGTGAGAAAAAAAGTGCCTGCTCTCGACCCATACAAAACCCGCTTTGCAACTCCGGAGGAAATCGGAAAGTTTTTTGATGAAACCGGGAAGCGCTGGTATATCCAGATTTCCGGCGGAGAGCCGTTTGTTTATCCAAAATTCGTGGAAATAGTGAAAAGGCTGTCCGAAAAGCATCTAATCACTATTGGGACTAATTTAAGCCTTCCGATCGACGAATTTATTTCCAAGATAAGCCCGAAAAATATCTGGTCTTTTTATGTCTCAATGCATTTGGGGGAGCGGGAAAGGCAGGGATTTTCAGTAGAAGATTTACTCTCTAAAGTGAAGAAGCTTCGCGAGGCTGGTTTCCGGGTGGAAATAAATTATGTCATGTATCCGCCGCTTATTCCGAGATTTCCGGAGATTTATAAAAAATTCGAGGATGAAGGATTTGAGCTTCAAGCCAAAGTTTTTCGAGGCGCGTACGGTGGCAAATTATATCCCAAGGCTTATACGGAAGAAGATCGGAAAGTTTTTTATGATTTTATTCCATCCGAAATCGACCGGGCGGCCAGCTTTGACAATTTGAGCTTCACCGGCGTTCCCTGCACGGCCGGAATGAATCTGATCCGGATCAATCCGGGCGGTTCTATCACGCGCTGCCCGCACGACCGGGAAAGATTGGGCAATATGTTCAAAGGAAAAATGAAACTTCATAAAAAAGTGAAAAACTGCGTGGTGCCGCATTGCAAATGCACGCTGGCGATTAAGGAAGGTTGCGTGGATTTCAGGAAAAGGAAGTAAAAAATATAAAGGCGCAGGAGCATAGTTGCACCTAGTGCAGGAGCATAGTTGCACTATGCTCCTCATAGTTAACATTCTAAACAAAACTCGATGCCATCCGTAAGAGTACCGAAGCAATTCAATAATTCCGTATATTTTCTTACTTTTAGCGTTAAAAATTTGTACTATCTTTTTGACCGACAATACCGCTGGAATATATTGGCCAGTTCAATCAAATATTGCCAGGATAACAAAGGGCTAAAACTTTTTGGTTTTGTTTTTATGCTCAATCATATTCATTTAATCACTTATTCATTGGATGTTTCTGGATTCATTCGTGATTTTAAAAGATTTACATCTAAAGAATTGCACAGGAACATAAAAACAACCGAACCAAATGTTTTAAAAATATTTTTAGATAAAGATGGAAAATATGAGTTTTGGGAAAAAACCAACATGCCTAAACTGATTGAATCGCAAAATTTTTTTGATCAAAAATTGCAATATATTTACAATAATCCGGTCAGGAAAAATTATGTTGCGCAACCGGAATATTG
>Ga0302251_1000382_pt1 | contig 42805 bp, 39 predicted proteins | sample AAG_RA_Gln_MG_FD_193534 | JGI IMG/M metagenome (GOLD analysis project Ga0302251, IMG submission 193534) | Enriched activated sludge microbial communities from anaerobic digester in WTTP, New Holstein, Wisconsin, United States - AAG_RA_Gln | ecosystem: Engineered > Bioreactor > Anaerobic >... | reverse complement strand
GAAAATTTTTCAAAAAAATATCCGGCAATATATTCGGCAATCTTTCCAAGGACATCGGCATTGACTTGGGAACAGCCAATACGCTGGTTTATGTGCGCGGAAGCGGAATTATCATCAATGAACCATCTGTGGTGGCAGTCAACAAAAAAACCGGCCAAGTCCTGGCTATTGGAAAAGAAGCCAAGCGAATGGTGGGAAAAACGCCGGGACATATCGTGGCGACGAGGCCTTTGGTTGACGGCGTGGTCAGCGATTTTGAAGTTACGGAACAGATGCTCAAATATTTTATCGACAAGGTTCATAAAGGAAGCTTTACTCTTTTTCCGCGCCCGCGCATCGTAGTTGGGATTCCGTCTGAAGTAACGGAGGTGGAAAAAAGAGCGGTGATTGATGCGACGCTCAATGCCGGCGCGCGCGAAGCCTATCTTATTGACGAACCGATGGCAGCGGCAATCGGAGCGCGCCTTCCAGTGCAGGAAGCAGCCGGAAATATGGTCGTTGATATCGGCGGCGGAACGACTGATATCGCTGTCATATCATTGGGAGGAATAGTTGTTTCCAGAAATTTGCGTATAGCTGGAGATGAAATGAATGAAGACGTAGTCCGCTATTGCCGGGATGAATTCAACTTGTTGATCGGTGAAAAGACGGCTGAAGACGTGAAAATGGCCATTGGAAGCGCTTGTCCGCAAAAGGAAAAAATGCAAATGGAAATTCGGGGGCGCGATTTGGTAACCGGCCTTCCTAAGGAGATACTTTTGACTGACGAACAGGCTAGGATTGCAATTTCAAGATCAATCCGCATTATTATAAATAATATAAAAACAGCTATCGAAGAAACTCCGCCAGAACTTCTTTCTGACATTATGCAGAGAGGGATAATTTTGGCGGGCGGGGGAAGCTTGGTGCGGGGGCTGGACCGGATTATCGCTGATCAGACGGAAATGCCGGTTCGAATGATGGAAGACCCTTTGACGGCGGTTGTCCGCGGGGCGGGTATAGTTTTGGAAGATATAGAGACTTTGAGGGAAGTTCTGGTGGAAAACCAGCATGAAAAGTCGCTCCGCTAAATTACAAATTCAAAATTACAAATTTCAAATAAATTACAATTTTAAAAATATAAAATTAAAACAGTTTTAGATTTTGGTTATTTTAATTTTGATATTATTTAGGATTTAAAATTTTGGATTTGGTGCTTGCATAGCTTATGCCTCAGAAATATCTTTCACCCAGATTAATAAAATTAATGGCGATATTGGCAGTCTGCAGCCTGCTGGTTTTTTTAAACCCAAAGCAGGCTTTTTCTCCGCTGCGCAATTTCTTTCTGACTGCCGCCCATCCTTTCCAAAAAATTTTTTACATTTTGAGCAAGAAAACGGGCGATACGATGGAATTTCTCGGCTCCATATCCAATCTTCACGCTGAAAATGAAAGGCTGATAAAGGAAAATAGCTCCTTGATTTCAGAAATTTCGAATTTGCGCCAGGAAAAGAAAGAAAACGAAAATCTGCGCGAGCAGCTAGGGCTTATCCCGAAAAAAAAGTTTGATTTGGAAGCGGCATATGTTATCGGTCAGGATCCCCAAAAATTTGGCAGTTGGCTTATTATCGACAAGGGCACCTCTTCCGGAATAGAAGCGGGAATGCCGGTCATCGTTTTTCAAGGGATTATTATCGGCAGAATCAGCGAGGCGTATTTAACCAGCTCCAAAATAGAACTGCTTACCAATTCTTTAAGCTCTATTAACGCTTCTGACTCGGAGACTAATTCCCGAGGAATAGTCAGGGGGGAGTTCGGTTTGGGAGTGCTTCTGGACATGGTGGCGCAAACAGATGTTCTGAACGTTGGCGATGAAGTGGTGACATCAGGGCTTGGCAGCGATGTTCCCAAGGGGCTTCTTATAGGGAAGATCCAGGAAATTAAAACAACCCAGGACAAGCTTTTTCAGCAAGCGCTGATTGTTCCTTCGGTAAGATATTCCAACTTAGAAACAGTCTTTGTTATTAAAAAAAGCATCAATTAATGTTCCAAAAAATAATAATTTTGCTTATAATATTTTTTTCTGCCGTGATCCAGGTTTCTGTTTTTCCCAGATTGTTCCCAAGCGGATTGTCTCCGGAAATAGTTCTCATGCTTGTTATTTTCTGGACATCCCGGGATGGATTTGAAAAAACCTGGCCAAAAGCTGTTCTTTCCGGTTTTATGCTGGATTTATTTTATTTTTGGCCGGCGGGAACCAATATTATCGCATTTGCCTTAGTGTCTTACGGCGTTGGATTTTTTGCCAGGAGATTCACGATATCGCAGAAAAACATGGGGCTCCTTGTTTTGCTTCTTCTTTCAGCGATGGGAAGTGCGGCCAACAGCCTGATCCTGCTTATTCTTGCAAAAATCTATAAAGGCCTGGGTTTAGAGCTCGGGATTTTTTTGCCGGATTTTTGGAATCGGATGATTTTTTTGAAAATTTTGATCGATATGCTGCTATTCGTGATGATTTATTGGCCCCTTTCAGGCTTGGAAAGATTTTTGTCTTTTTACGGAAAAAAATCTATGCAGGGAAGGTTTTTTAAATAAATAAAAAATTTATGCTGTCTTTTAAGCGCAATTTTAGAAAAAAAGGAACGGCCAAAGGAGCGGAAATCGAGGATTCTATAATGACAATAACCGAAAAGGAAGAAGCCATAATCGAAACTCCTTATAAGAAAAAAGGATTGAAAATAATCTGGATTTTTATTCTATGTTCTCTCTTTTTAATTTTAACCCGGGTTTTTTATCTGGATGTCATCCGGGGCGAATATTACAGTGAAGTATCGAGGGAAAATAGGATCCGGTCCATACCTATCAATGCTCCTCGGGGGAATATTTTGGATAAATACGGAAATTTTTTGGCTCACAATATCCCCAGTATCGATGCCGTTTTGGTTCCATATTATCTGCCTAAAGATGATTCGGGAAAAGAAAAAATTTCAAAAATCGCAGCCGAAATTCTCGATATGGATCCGGGCAATGCCGAAGCGATTATTGCCAGCCAGGACGAGGAATCGCTTGATGCAATTTTACTCAAGGAAAATATTTCCCAGGAGCAGTCTCTTTTATTTTTGGAAAGAGAAAAAGAACTCCCCGGAATAATGCTGTATAAAACGGCCATAAGAAAATACGAGAACAGCCTGATTTTTTCGCATGTGATTGGATACGACGGAAAAATAACGCGGGAGGAAATAGAAAAAAACAAGGAGTATTTAATGACTGACTATATCGGAAAATCAGGAATAGAAAAAAGCTATGAAAGCGAGCTTAAAGGGAGATACGGAGCATATCAGGTTGAAATAGATTCAATGGGAAAGGTCAAAAAGAATTTGGGAACGGTAAATCCGATATCCGGAAACGATCTGATCCTTAATATTGATGAGGGGCTGCAGAAAAAAATCTATGACAACCTTTCCTCGGTGCTTGAAGAAAGTGGCACGAAAACAGCGGCGGCGGTAGCGATAAATCCTCAGACCGGAGGAGTGCTGGCCATGGTCAGCCTTCCGAGCTATGATAATAATTTATTTGCCAGGGGGATAACTGACAATGAATATAAGGAAATCATACAGAACAGGGACCTTCCTCTTTTTAACCGGGTGGTTTCTGGCGAATATCCCCCCGGTTCGACTTTGAAACCTGCGATTGCCGCGGCTGCGCTTTCGGAAGGCACTATTACTCCGTCAACTATTATAAACGGGTTAGGAGGGCGGCTTGTAATTGGAAATTTCAGTTTTGGAGACTGGAAAGCGCACGGGCCGAGCGATGTCAGGCAGGCGATTGCGGAAAGCAATGACATTTTTTTCTACACGATAGGCGGAGGATACGGCGGGATTGAGGGGCTGGGAATGAATCGGATGAAAAAATACGAAAATCTTTTTGGGTTCGGAAGCCCTCTTGGAATTGATCTCCCGGGCGAATCAAGCGGGCTTATTCCAGATGAACAATGGAAGCTGGATAAGATTAAGGAAAAATGGTATATTGGAGATTCCTACCATTCGGCCATCGGACAGGGATTTATCACGACAACGCCTCTTCAGCTAGCCAATTTTACTGCTTCAATTGCCAATGGCGGAACGCTTTATTCTCCCCGGATTGTCAATCGGGTGAGAAATATCGACGGAGAGGAAAAAATAATCAGCGCTGAAATTATACGAAGCGGCTTTATTTCAAAAAGCGCCATGGATGTTGTTCGGGAAGGAATGCGCCAGACGGTGGAATCAGGAACGGCCCAGACGCTCAAAAATTTGCCGGTAGCTGTGGCGGGAAAAACCGGAACGGCTCAATTCGGAACAGAAGATAAAACGCATGCCTGGTTCACTTCTTTTGCGCCATATGATAATCCGGAAATTGCCATGGTAGTGCTGGTGGAAGGCGGAGGAGAAGGGCATTCCAGTGCTGTGCCGGTAACGAAAGAAGTCTATGAATGGTATTTTTCCCAAAGTCAGAAATAATGAGCGATGTTTTTTGCGCCCTAAAATCAAGCGCGGGTCGATGGTCTGTTTGACATGATTTTTTTTTCTGCTACAATTCCCTCTGTTATCCGCATTTCGGGTAATTTTTTAAAAAAATAAAAAAATAGTTATGGCAAAATTCATAACCGAAGAAGGGCTTAGAAAAATTAAAGAAGAGCTTTCAAAAAGAAAGACAACAATTCGACAGGGCATTGCCAATGCGATTAAGGAAGCTAAGGAACAGGGAGATCTTAGCGAAAATGCGGAATATTCAGAAGCCAAACATCAGCAGGCGGAAAACGAAGCCAGGATTGCCGAGCTTGAATATACTCTCAAAGAATCGACCGTAGTCTCATATAACAAATCCAATGGCGGAATAGTTCAGATGGGATCAAGCGTGAAAGTCAAATTCAACGGCTCTGAAATGGAATTTCAAATAGTTGGTTCCAATGAAGCCAATCCGGGAGAATTCAAAATATCCAATGAATCGCCGATGGGAAAGGCTTTTATGGGACATGCTAAGGGGGATAAAGTGGAAGTAGACACGCCAGGCGGAAAAGTTAATTATGCGATTTTGGATGTGAAATAATTTTTGGCTGGTTACTCTTTGCCAGCTGGCGGATCAAACAGGATAAATTTCTTAACGCTCGTTTCGCTTGAATTTGTTGCGGCGCATTTCGCAAGGCTGAATTATAAATTGAATACTTAGAAAGCTAGCTCTTTCTATTTCGCAATGGCGGAATATATTATTTGAATCAGTGGACACCCACTGTTTTTTAAATTACAATAAAAATACCTTAAATGCTTTAATATTATAAAAATCTATGCGCGAGGATATACAAAAAACCAAGCTGGACAAGCTGGAAAATATAAAAAAATCCGAAATGGAAGCTTATCCGGAAAAAACGGAGCGTTCCATGACAAATTCGAAGGCCCTAGAACAGTTCGACAAGCTCACTGCGAGTGAAATTCATCTGGTCGGGAGAGTTAAATCTTTTCGGCCGATGGGGAACGCTATCTTTGCCCACATTGAAGACGGCAGCGGTAAAATCCAAATATTTTTGAACAAACAGAATTTGGACGGGAAAGAATTTTATTTGTTCGCGAGTTCGGTGGAAATAGGCGACTTTATTGAAGTAGCGGGAAATCTTTTTAAGACCAGAACGGAAGAAAAGACTTTAAATGTGAAAAGCTGGAAAATGCTGTCCAAAAACATGCGGCCGATTCCGACTGAATATTTTGGTTTGAAAGATACGGAAGAATTATTGCGTCGAAGATATTTGGATTTAATGATGAATCCGGAAACACGGGAACTTTTCCGGAAAAAGAGACTTTTTTGGCATACTGTAAGGCATTTTTTGGTAAAAGATGATTTTTTGGAAGTGCAGACTCCGGTGCTTGAGCATATTCCGGGAGGCGCCGAAGCCGAACCATTTTTGACGCATCACAATGCTCTCAACCAGGATTTTTTTCTGCGCATTTCTTTGGAGCTTCCGTTGAAAAGGCTTTTGGTCGGCGGTTATGAAAAGGTTTTTGAAATCGGGCGGGTTTTTCGAAACGAAGGAATAGATCGCGAACATCTTCAGGAGTTTGAGCATATGGAATTTTATGCGGCTTATTGGGATCTCAAAAAGGGGATGAAGTTTTCCGAGAAGATGTTTAAAAAAATTGTTTTGGAAATAACCGGCAGTTTGGAAACTGAACATAATGGCGAAAAAATAGACTGGAAAAAGAAATTTCCGGCAGTTGATTATTTCAAGGAATTCAAGAAAGAGACCGGAATAGATTTAAAAAAAGAAATAACCTTAGAAACGCTAAAGAAAAAAGCGGACGAATTAGGGATAAAATATGAGCCGAATTATGGCAAAGGGCGGATGATCGATACGATCTATAAGAAAACCGTGCGCAAGAAACTGATCCAGCCGTGTTTTCTTGTCGGCCATCCCTTGGAAGTTTCGCCTCTTTCAAAAATTGATCCCAAAAATCCCAAAAAAGTTCTGCGCTTCCAGATTGTGGCGGGAGGGTCCGAACTTTGCAATGCCTTTTCCGAGCTCAATGATCCGATCGACCAAAAAAACCGGTTTTTGGAGCAGATGAAGGCCCGTGAAGCCGGAGACGCCGAAGCGCAGATGATGGATGAAGATTTTGTAGAAGCTTTGGAATATGGCATGCCGCCGGCTTTCGGCTTTGGCATGAGCGAACGATTTTTTGCCTTCATAATGAATAAATCAATTCGGGAGACTATCATTTTTCAGCCGGTGAAGGAGAAATAATTTGACTTTTGAGAGTAAAAAATATATATAGAAATATAACTTGTTTAAATTTAAAAGGATAATGTTCTTTCAATAGTGAAGAAAGGAGGGTCTTTATGTCTTTGCATACTTTGGGCTGCATGGAAGAAAGTTTTCTGGCCGATCTTTTTTATTGTCCTGCTTTCAGGACAGAAATAATCAAACTGCATCTCCGGAAGTGCGCAGAAGATGGCCGGCCAATTGAAGAAGCGCTGGCGCATATTTCCAAAAAATATGGGGCAGTTGCCAGAAGAGAAGCTGAAATTATATTAAGATTATTAGGGAGGGAGATATAATGGCATACAATATTAGACAAGCGAAGAAGGGTTGGATGGAACGGCAGCATAAGCCATTATCGCTGGGCGGACTGTTGCAAATCATAAACTCAAAGCCGGGAACCTGGAAAAGGATTCTTGAATATCAAAAAAATGCCATGTTTTCAAAACAGGAGGAAGACGATGCCGCTGGACAATGAAAGAAAATATTCATATTCAGAGCTCGGGGATTGCCAGGAAAGTGTTAAAGAATTTACTCAACAAGACATTAGGCGCTGTCTGGCAATTCTAGTCCTTCTTGTCCAAAGAAGAAGGCCTCTTTCGATGGCCATTAAGGATATAGAAATGGCTAGAGGCAAGCTTCTTGCGAATGCAGTGCGAAAGGAAATAGAAGCTGCCGAAAAGGAGGTCTTGTTTGGATAATGTTTACCGGGCTGCTGGAGAAATTTTCTCCGGCGGCCTTTTTGTTTTCTCTACGAATTACGAATTAAGTACGAATATAAGAATTACAAATGATGGAAATACTGGATAAATTTTGTATGGCGTGATATATTTAGATTACAGAAATAAGCTAATTTTACTGTGTTTTTAATCATTTAACCATTAAACAATTTAAATTTATGTTAGACATAAAATATATCCGTGAGAATGCGGAGGCGGTCAAAAAAAACTGCGAATTGAGAAATATAAAATGCGATGTAAGCGAACTTTTAAGTCTAGATAGCAAGCGTAAAAAATCACTTCAATACATTGAGGAACTGAAAGCGGAAAAAAATAAACTTAATGATCTTATTCAATCAGCGAAAGATGATGAACGCAAAACGCTTATTGAGCAGGGAAAAGCGGTGAAAGAAAAACTAGGAATAGCCGAGCCGGAACTGGAAAATATTGAAAAAAAATATAAAGAATTACTTCTTCAAGTTCCCAATATGACGCATCCGGATTCTCCGATCGGCAAAGACGATAGCGAGAACAAGGAAATCGAGCGTTATGGCGAACCGCCGAAATTTAATTTTACTCCCAAAGGGCACGAAGAATTAATGGTTAATCTGGATATTATTGATTTTGAACGGGGAGCGAAAGTTTCCGGATCAAAATTTTATTTTCTCAAAAATGAAGGCGTATTTCTTGAGCAGGCTCTGATAAACTTTGCGTTTCAAAAATTAATCAAAAAGGGATTTGTTCCGTTTTCTACGCCTGATCTTGCTAAAGACAAAGTTCTGCTTGGCATCGGATACAACCCGCGCGGAGCAGAAACGCAAATATATTCCGTGGAAAATACGGATTTAAACTTAGTCGGAACGGCGGAAATTACCATGGGAGGATATCATATGGACGAAGTAATTCCGGAAGATAAATTACCTTTAAAATATGTCGCACTTTCCCATTGCTATCGGACCGAAGCCGGATCTTATGGTCGCCACAGCGCCGGGTTATACCGTGTCCATCAATTCACCAAAGTGGAAATGTTTGCTTATACCTTGCCTGAAGAAAGTGAAAAGATGCATACGGAAATAAAAAATCTCGAAGTGGAAATTTTCAAAGACTTGGGCGTGCCTTTCCGTGTTGTTGACATTTGCACTGGCGATCTTGGCGGACCGGCGCAAAGGAAATATGACTTGGAAGCCTGGATGACGTCAAGAAATGACTGGGGAGAAGTAACTTCCACTTCTGACACCACTTCCTATCAAGCCAGGAGATTAAATGTGAAAGTTGAGCGAAAAGACGGCAAAAAGGAATATCTGCATATGTTAAACGGAACAGCTGTCGCAATTTCCCGCGCCTTAATCGCTATCATCGAAAACTACCAGCAAGCCGATGGATCAGTTTTGATTCCGGAAGTCCTTCGCAAATGGATGCCGGATGGGATGGAAAAAATAGAGAAAAATTAAATGTCTTTTGAAAAAACGGAAAAATTCAGCGAGCAGCTGAAAAAATGTCTGATCAAAAAAACTGGATGTGCTTTGTAATTTTTTTAGTTCGGAAAAAAGCGGCTTAAAGTTTCAAAAAATAAAAATGAAAAAATGGCTTAAATTATCTTTGCTTTTTCTTGCTCTATTTTTTATTTTTGCGGTTTTGCATAATGTGATCTATGCTGTGTTTCATTTTGAAGAAGGAGTGGCTTTTATTTTGGCGTTATTGTCAGCCGGGTTGCTTGTGATTTCAGTCTTATACACTTTAATTTTATTCATAAAAAGCAAATGTCGGAAAAGCTAAAATTCCCAGATAATTTTTTATGGGGCGCGGCGACTTCTGCGCATCAGGTTGAGGGTGGAAACCGGAACGATTGGAGCGAATGGGAGAAAGCCAACGCCGAAAGGCTTGCCAAAGAAGCAGGAAGCAAATGGGAAAAATGGCAGCAAGACAAATTTCCGGAAATGTTTAATTCGGAAAATTATGTTTCCGGCCGGGCTTGCGATCACTATAATCGATACGAAAATGACCTTGATATTGCGAAAGAACTGGGCCATAACGCCCATCGTTTTTCCGTTGAGTGGTCGAGAATTGAGCCGGAAGAAGGAAAATTCGATGAGCGGGAAGTCGAACATTACCGAAAAGTAATCCAAGCTATAAAAAACCGGGGGATGGAACCGTTTGTAACACTTTGGCACTGGACAATTCCTTTGTGGCTGGAAAAAAAAGGCGGGTGCGAAAGCCGGAAATTTCCTGAATATTTTTCCAAATACTCCGAATATGTGGCAAAAAAATTGGGAAAAGAAGTAAAATTCTGGATAACTTTAAACGAGCCGACATCTGTTATTGCCAGTTCTTATTTGACGGGAGTATGGCCTCCGCAGAAAAAAAATATTTTAAAAGCCTGGAGGCTTTATAAAATCTTTGCGCGCTCTCATATCAGGGCTTATGAAATTATCCATAAAAATTGTCCAGATGCGCAAGTCGGCTTTGCCAATATTCTCCATTCTTTTGAGCCTTACAGAAGAAAATGGTTTTTGGATGAGCTGATGGTCAGGATCGGAAAATATCTGACAAATCGGAGAATGCTGAATTTGACCGAAGGATATAATGATTTTTTGACGGTGCAATATTATTTTCATAACCGTTTCCGGTTTCCTAAGAAAGTGAGGACAGAACATTTGCCGGTAACGGATATGAATTGGGAAATTTTCCCCCATGGGATTTATCGCATAATCAACAAACTCAAAGAGCATAATTTGCCGATATATATCACCGAAAACGGCTTGGCGGATGCGGATGATTCCAAACGCCAAAGTTTTATTTTTCACCATCTTTGGGAAATGCAAAGAGCAATTCAAGATGGAGCTGATGTACGCGGATATTTTTATTGGTCGCTACTGGATAATTTTGAATGGGACAAGGGATTCTGGCCGCGGTTTGGATTAGTCGAAGTTGATTATAAAACGCTAGAAAGAAAGATTCGTCCAAGTGCCTTAAAATACGCTAAAATTTGTAGGAGCAATGAGCTTGAAGTTTAAATTTAACGTATTTTTTAAGATGATAAAATTAGGGGTTGACAGCATTTGTGTATTTGCTAATATAGATATCACGAGTTGCATATAATTATTTAAGACCAAAACGGCAGTAATTAAAGGCTCAAAATTACTTTAAAATTCGGGTGATATAAAATACATCCTTGCGTGTAATAAAATTGCGCATAAGGATGTGTTTTTTGTTCGCTGTGAGCTTGTCAAACGGTTCGACACAAAAAGCAAGAACTTTTAAAATTAAATAGTTCAAATCTTTTTAAGTCATTGGAAAGATTTGGACGAAACCCCGTAAAATCGCGCACGCGATCACGGGGTAAATCACAATTTTTTGCGATTAGTCCTCGTCTGGTCCCGCTAAGCGGGATCGGACAATTAGAGTCTATTCAATTTATCCCGACCTTTGCGTCGGGAACTCAAAGAATTTATTTTCTTTTAATATCTGGTTTTTTGACCCCGTAAAATTCCGCTCCGCGGAATCACGGGGTCTAATGAAACTAGCGAAATTTCTGCATCGCTTCGCGATTTGAAATTTCGATTTTTATTGAGAGTTTGATCCTGGCTCAGGATGAACGCTGGCGGCGTGGATAAGGCATGCAAGTCGCATGGGTTTAGGCCCATGGCAAACGGGTTAGTAATGCATAGGAACGTACCTCTAAGTCATGAATAATTCTTCGAAAGGAGAAATAATACATGATAAGCTTTACGAAGTAAAGCCGTATATAGCACAGAAATCCGAAGCGCGAAATTCGAAATTCTAAACAATATCAAAATTCTAATTTTCAAAATTCAAAACAACTATGTTTTGGACATTTGAATTTAAGTATTTGAATTTGTTTTGGATTTCGATATTCGAATTTCGAATTTTTGCGCTGTATACAGCGCTTAGAGAGCGGCCTGTGTCCTATCAGCTTGTTGGTGAGGTAAAAGCTCACCAAGGCTATGACGGGTAGGGGACGTGAGAGCGTGACCCCCAACATTGGAACTGAGACACTGTCCAAACACCTACGGGTGGCTGCAGTCGAGAATATTCCACAATGGACGAAAGTCTGATGGAGCGACGCCGCGTGCGGGATGAAGGCCCTTGGGTTGTAAACCGCTTTTATAGAGGAAAAAATTGTGTCTCACTATTGTTTGGTGAAAAAAATAGGAACGGATCTTTGATTAATTCCCGTTGCCAAAAGGAGGAAATAATAATGGAAAGGGAAATTCCGGACTATGTTCATTCGGCAAGATTATTTGGAAAAATATTAGAGGCATATATTAGAGTCGAAATGAATATGGATGTTTCTGCATATTCTTCGGCTCAAATAGAACCTACTTATTCCAAAGCGTTTATTGAAATTGAAGTAGATCCTGAACGTGGCGATATGGTTTGGGAAACCGGAAATGCACGGAAGCGATTAGAAATTTTCATCTACTATGATCAGTCAGGAAGAATCAAAAATGGTCAAGCGACGATATGGCCATTTACCAGATGGGATGATGAATTTCGGCAGCATCCAATCAATAAAATACTGACGAAAGACATCGTCATTATTTTGGCTGCTTTTGGAATAAAATCAGTTATTATACCCGGTGATTATGCTTTTTAAAGCACAAGAAGAGACGAGATTTGCTAGGTGAAAGTGCTTGGCAAATCTCAAGTCAATTCCTAAAAAATTGTCATTCCCGCGGAAGCGGGAATCCAGACTGGATTCCCGATCAAGTCGGGGATGACAAGAGTTAACGAAACAATAGTGAGGCACAAATTGATGGTACTCTATGAATAAGAGGTTACTAACTCTGTGCCAGCAGTAGCGGTAATACAGAGACCTCAAGCGTTATCCGGATTTATTGGGCGTAAAGAGCATGTAGGCGGGTATGTTAGTCAGACGTCAAATCTTCGAGCTCAACTCGAAAACTGCGTTTGAAACGGCATATCTTGAGAAAGTGAGAGATCAATGGAACATATGGTGTAGCAGTGAAATGCGTTGATATCATATGGAACACCAAAGGCGAAGGCATTTGATTGGCACTTTTCTGACGCTGAGATGCGAAAGCGTGGGTAGCGAATGGGATTAGATACCCCAGTAGTCCACGCCCTAAACGATGCAGACTAGGTATCGGGAGAATCGACCCTTCCGGTGTCGTAGCTAACGCGTTAAGTCTGCCGCCTGGGAAGTACGGCCGCAAGGCTAAAACTCAAAGGAATAGACGGGGATCCGCACAAGTGGTGGAGCATGTGGTTTAATTCGTCAATAAGCGAGGAACCTTACCAGGGCTTGAAACTTAGCTGCATTATCTGGAAACAGATAAGCCTTCGAGGGTGCTAAGCAGGCGTTGCACGGTCGTCGTCAGCTCGTGCCGTAAGGTGTTCTGTTAAGTCAGGAAACGAGCGCAACCCCTGTCGCGTGTTACTATGTCACGCGAGACTGCCCAGAACTTTGCGCGAGAGCGCAAAGTAAATTCGAAATTCGAATATCGAAATCCCAAACAATTTTCAAAATTCTAATTTTTAAAATTCAAAACGAATCCGTTTTGAAAATTTAAATTTTATTATTTGGATTTGTTTCGGATTTAAGATTTCGTGCTTCGGATTTACTTTGCACGTTTCGCGTGCAAAGTTCTGGGAGGAAGGCGGGGATGACGTCAGATCAGCGTGGCCCTTTGACGCCCTGGGCGACACACGTGCTACAATGGCCAAGACAAAGGGTTGCCAAGCCGCAAGGCGGAGCTAATCCCAAAAACTTGGTCTCAGTTCGGATTGAGGTCTGCAACTCGACCTCATGAAGCCGGAATCACTAGTAATCGTGAATCAGCCATGTCACGGTGAATACGTTCTCGGATCTTGTACTCACAATAAAAGCGCCGGGCAGTGTATTGTTTAAGAGAGTTAAAATCTCTCCCTCTCGTTCGTCACGAGAGCGTAGTTGAAAGGTAGTCGCATTGCGCGAGCAATGCGGTGAAGGACCTGGAAGCAAACGGCAGTCCAACAATAAAAAGCATCGCATCGACCTATGATTGGGTGGTGAGGTTAGGGAAGATGCCTAGACTCGATGCGTTGGAATGTCAGGAATGGAATAATATATAACCCCGGGAGATCTTATAAAGCCAAGAAACTTATGACTTTATAAGAAGTCAGCTAAGTCGTAGTAACTTTATTAAAGGTGAAGGACTTACTCAATTGCATAAGAAATTATATTTCATTTTTTAAATGTGACTTTGAAATTAAAATGCATTAGAGCTCGTCGCGTGCGGGAAATCCGCAGGCGCGATGGGAACATCAATTTGAAGTTTCTCAAAGATAATCGCCCGTCACACCAAGAGAGTCGGTAACACCGGAAGGCCCTGTTTCAAAGCAGGGACCAGGGTGGGATCGATGATAAGGGTGAAGTCGTTTGATTACACTAATCGTTGCGACCTTGAGGAGCAATCCTCACGACAAACCCAACTGTAACGGTGAAGCCTAACAGCTACAATTATGTTAAAATTAAGACATAATTAGCTTATGGTAATACCGTGGGAAGTCGAGGTATAAAAAATTGGAACTCGAAAATTGTTAGGAATATTAGAAGTAGTCTAAATCTCACTGAAATCCAAAAAGGAGTTTTGGTGGGAAAAATTTTAGGCGATGGTTCTCTAATTTCTACCTTAACGGGAAAAAGTTATAGATTGCAGGTGGAACAAAAAGCTGAACATAAAGACTATGTCTTATGGACTGCTGGAATATTTGAAGATTGGGTTCTTACTCAACCGAAATATTTGCAGCAGCATCGGTCGTTCAGATTTAGAACCATTTCTCACTATCAACTTACAGAGTATCGAGAGATATTCTATCCTGTTGGGAAGAAAATTATTCCAAAAAACATTAAAGAAATTTTCGTTGATCCAATAAGTTTGGCTGTGTGGTTTATGGATGATGGCAGTCTTAGTACTTCTAAGAAAACCATTACTATAAGCACTCACAGTTTTTCGAGGGATGAAAATAGATTGCTGATTGATTGCTTGAAGCGTAATTTTAATCTTCAAGTTAATCTCAATTGGGACAGTAAAGGATGCAGGCTTTATGTGCCAGTTAGTAACATCAATAAATTTAAGGAATTAGTTTTTCCTTATATGCATCCCAATATGGTTTACAAGCTACCTTTGACCCCGTAGAGACTACACGTTGGCCCCCGATTTAATCAGGGTGAAGATATAGTCCATGCCCGTGGAAACACGTTTGGAGAAAACATGAACAAGGCATCCGTAGGGGAACCTGTGGATGGATCACCTCCTTTCTAGGGAGTTACGATAAAATCTAGAAATATGACACATTTAAGAAATCTGATGTCAAAGTCAAATTTCGTGGCATATTGATTTTATCAAGGCGGTCGATCTGTTAGTTTACTAACGGAAACGCCAGGCTTAACAGAGCCTAAATCTGTAGGTGTGTTTGTACACACACCGATAGACTCTTGGACTAATCGCATAAGATTGTGAAACTTAAAAACTGCCGTTATTGTTGCAGTTTTTTTGTTTATGAAAACGCAAAAAAATGCAGTAATACCACTCGGTTCCTACTGCAACAGCCAAAATGGGCTGAAAAATATGAGTGAACTTGTGCCGGGGTTTCTAGAGTATGCGCGCTTTGAATTGAACTTCTCACCGCAGACGATCGGGAAGTATGGAAAGAATCTCCAATATTTTATCCGCGACATCGGAGACAAGCCGGTCGAGCAATATGAAGTGCAGGAGTTCGTGCATTTGAAAAAGTTAATGATGGATCGGGGAAATTGCGAAGCTACTATCCACGGCTGCGTCTATGCCGTTCGGAGTTTTATGCTCTACTGCAAGAACTTTCTGAATCTTAATGTTATTGATGTGAAGCAGATTAGGCCACCAAAAAGAGTGAAGCGAGAGGTTGTATTTTTAACCAAGGAAGAAATCGAGGCGTTTATAAACACCATTGATACTAAAAAGTGGAATGAGTTCCGTTTTCGTGTCCTTGTTGAAGTGTTGTTGGGAACGGGAATGAGAATCGGAGAAGTTTTGTCCCTAAACCGCAAGCATATTGATTGGGAGAAGCGAGAGGCTAAAATAATCGGGAAAGGGAATAAGGAGCGGACAGTCTTTTTTACGAAACGATCATTAGAATGGGTATCAAAGTGGCTTGAAAGGCGAAAAGATGCGCACGAGGCCATTTTTATAACCAGGATGGCAAAGCCAACCAGGCTTGATCGTAACGACATCTGGCGCTTCTTTGACCGGCATAGAAAGTTAGCTAATATCCAGAAAAAATTAACGCCGCATATTCTGCGGCATACGGTAGCGACTAATCTAGTGTTCAATGGATGTCCTCTTGTCCACGTGAAGGAGATTTTAGGCCACGAGAGGCTTGATACGACCTGTAAATACTATCTTGGGGTGGATAAGGAAAAGGCGAAACAGGCGCATAAGGAATATCTCAATTTCGTTTAATCAAATCGAGCAAGTGGATTCATTTCCTTTGGCGATTTCCAATCAATTCCGTGCTTTTCTTTCAGAATATGTTTCTGCTCTGCCCAAACGGCGTGGCATCTTCCCAGACTGGCGTCAGGGCATTCTCGGTCAACTAATTCATTGGCTTCTATTTCAGCCTGCCGGATAATATCCTTATATTTTGGATCATCTTCTTTTGAATCGTGTTTGAGGCGGCGTTGTAATATGTTATTCATCGGGTTGTTTTATTAAAATTTTTTCTCTTAATTTATCTAGTCTCGTTTCAATATTTTTGTCGGATTTCCTTTTCTGGCTTTTTATGAAATATCCGATATAATTTTCCAAAAACAGACTGGCAATAAATGCCGGAAAGGTTAAATATAAACTTATCCTGTAATGGATCAGTAAAATTAAAATTAGCGCTGAAAAGAACAACGTCCCAATAACAGTCATTGCCCGGTGCTTCTTTTCAAGCGTTTTCAGTCCTACCTCTTTTTTCGCTAAAAATCCTTCAATAGGCTCGCTTTCATATTCAAAATCACCGCCCCAATCGGTGAAGCGCCACTTTATTAAATTTTTGTTCAAGTATGAATAAGGATTTTTGGTCAGATTAAAAATATCCATCGCTTCTTTATGTAGCTCCCTTTCGTTTTTAGCCAATTCGGGATCAAATGATTCTTTTGGCAATTCGTTCCAAAAATGGAATGGTAGGCCATTATCCTTACAGAAGTTTCTGTATTCAGGTATAACAACGGAATTATTTATAATTTTTTTCTGGTTTTCCATTTTATTTTCCTGCAATATTTTTACTGATAGTTCCAATTATCATTAAGATATTAAAAATAGTCGCAACTAGGGCGATATTTTTTGTGTGTTCTTCTCCCTTTTTCTTTAACGAAAACAGAATACCAATTAAAAATCCGAATATCGCTATGCTTACTGCCGACATAAGCAGACTGGAAAATGACTCTTGTTGAATGCCCTTAAAATTAAACGTTATAGCAGTCGCTATCGTGGTAATTCCCCAAAGTATGAATAGAACATTTTTATTTTTCATAATAAAAACGACTTAATAATTAAGTCGTCGAGGTTCCCTTCGAGAGGACGACCCGACGGGTACCACACTCACGGAATCGCCGAAGCGCCCGATTGTATGCGTCGGAGTCGCCCACTTCAAGCTACAATCGTGCTTAAAATGAGCCGTTCTTCGACGATATAGTGAATGTAGTACCATTTATAATCTAATACAAAAATCACTAAAACACAAGCTAAGCTGTGGTTGATTGATCACCAAAATAGGGATATAGTGAAAGAAATTAAGATTAAAATGAATTATTATGCCGTTTGATTTAGCTAATAAACTGCTAACCAAAAAAGTTAAAAATAGACTCCTTAAAACGAGGGGAAATAGAACTTGGTCTTTAACAAAGGTACTAATACAAAAGGATCTACCAAGAAGAATGAATTATCAACTCGACGGAGCAGTTTTTGAGTTAATTTCTTACATTGACGAAAAAAGTCCGAAGATGTTTTATGCGGGTATGCCCGATAAGGAAGAAAGGGAGGTGCATCCGATCAGGGTTTATTCTTACGTTATGGTTAGGAGTGTAAATGTGTATAAATTTCTCATAAATTTGCAAATCAAGGGGATTATTTCAAATTTGAGTTTGCCGATATGTGTAGAGAAAAATAAGGATGGACTAAATATTGCGCTTAATCTTGTTGCTGGTGATGATATTACTGTACGTCAAGCAGTTAATTCGTCTGATGATTTTTTGAAAAAAACAATAGGATTTGATTTAATAAATAAGGATGTTTTTCTAAAGATTAAAAAGAATTTGGAGAATAAGAACGTAAAAGCTTTTAATGAATATAGATTAAGAAAAGAGAAGGGATTGCCTCCTCCAGAAATGTCTAATCCGGGCATAGTTCAAGCTCAAAAGGAAAAAATCAAGTCAATTACAATTATTACTCCTCAATATACAAAATTTGATTATTATTGGATTGTTTTCAATCATCAATATGAAAACAAACATATGATTAAAATGAAAAATAAATTTTCTGGAAATGAATATGACAGTAATGCAGCCTGCCTTTTGAGGTTATTTGAGGAGAAAAAAATTGATTATAATCACAGTTTTTTAGGCTATATGAACACCGGAATTTTTAAGATTAACCCGATGAAAAAATTTTCCCAAACCCAATTGTTGAAGGTTGTTAAAAGTAAAATTATCTTAAATGATAGCATAAAATTTGAAAAAGAATCTCTTGAACTTCTCGACAAAGACATCGCTGGTCATTTCTCATTGAACAAATAACTTTCTATTAGTATTAAAAATATTTTCATAGTAATAAACCGCTCAAATCAGCGGTTTTTTTCAATTTATTCTATTAGTAACAATCATTAAAAATATCCCAATATTTTGAGAAAATAAAGGCATAAGCGATTAACATTTGTTTTTGATATAGGCTTTGGGCGAAAGACGTAGTGGTCGCCGTCCAAAGTCCATATCAGGAACGCGACCACTAAAATGAATATAGTTAATGATGCACTCAATTACGCTCGACAAGGATTTTCAGTGATTCCAGTTGGGAAAAACAAAATACCTCTCATTGACTGGAAGCGATATCAGATGGAACGAGCGAGCGAATCTCAAATAAAAGAATGGTTTGAAAAGAAATTTACCAATGCGAATATTGGGATTGTTACTGGAAAAATTTCTAATCTAATAGTTGTCGATATTGAAAAAGGTGGTAGTGTTCAAGGCTTGCCCATAACAAAGATTGTAAAAACTGGCGGTGGAGGTTGGCATTATTATTACCTATATTCAATAGAAGTAGGAAATAGAACAAGAATAAGAGACTTGGTTGATATAAGAGGAGAGGGCGGCTATGTGGTGGCGCCTCCTTCAACGCATCTTTCTGGTCAGCAATACGTTTGGGCAAATTCGGAAGAAAAAATGGTGTCATTTCCAGTAGAATTACTGGGAGAAGATATTCAGAGGTCTAAAATTCGGAATTGGCAATCAATCCTCGGCGGTGTTTCTAAAGGAGCTAGAAATATGAAGGCAGCTAGCTTGTTTGGAAAACTACTTCCGGCTTTTAAGCAAAGTGAGTGGGAGATGGTTTGGCAAATAGGCGTGCAGTGGAATAAAAAAAACATCCCTCCTATGGACGAAAGGGAATTGAGGCTGGTTTACGAAAGCATATCTAAAAAAGAAAGTATCAGAAGGTCAGGCAATGAAAAAACAAAAAATAATTTTGAAGCGATTTCGTTTAAGGATCTAATGGAAAAAGATCTTGGTGAAATCCAGTGGCTTGTTGAACGGCTTGTGCCGCAAAGTGGGATAACAATTATTTCTGGCAAGCCAAAAAGTATGAAGACTTGGGTTTTGTTGGAGATAGCGCTCAAATCGGCTGCTGGAGAAAAAGTTTTTGGAGAATTTCCAACGAAAAAAACGGGAATCTTGATTATTGATGAAGAAAATGGGGAGAGACTTTTGAAGGAGCGATTAGAAATGATGAGCGATGAAAAAGACCTACCAATTTTTTTTGCTTCACAAAAAGAGTTTTGCACTTCTTCAGATTCGGTAAATACATTATTGAATTACTGTGAAAAAAATGAGATAGGAGCGGTTTTTTTCGATCCCTTTGTTCGAGTGCATTCAGCTGATGAGAATAGTTCCAGAGAAATTTCAGAGGTTTTCAAATATCTTCGGCGGCTGCCAAATAATGATATCGCTGTTATCCTTGTGCATCATAACAGGAAATCAGGCGCTGGAAATCAAAGCGGGGATCAAATGCGCGGATCTTCTGATATTTTTGCTGCTATTAACTCACAGTTAAGTGTGGAAAGAGATGGAAATAAGCTAAAAATAGAGCAAACAAAATCAAAGGAATCGGAAGAAATCGAACAATTTGAAGTTGATATGGTCAAATTAGATGAAAAGCTTATCTTTGCTTATCAAGGGGTTCCAAATGTTTACGGCAAAAAATCAGAAAAAGCAGAAGAAATAGCTGTGAATATACTTCGGGAATATAAGGACGGCCTATCTCGTAGCGCAATTGTTAGTAAAGTCAAAGAAAAAAAGAGCATAGGCGATAAAAGTATTCGGAGCGCCTTGGAAAGATTAAAAGAAGAAGGAAGGATTTTTGAAAAACCAGGCAAGGGAAACGAGAGAATTTGCTTTTTGAGTGAAAATAAACCAGATGAAAATACGAAAGATTTAGAGAAAAATCGAATTGGCGAATTGGCACCTGTATATAACGACGCCAATTTGCCGGTTCAAAATATAAGAGATTGATGACAATTGTTAACATCCTATTGGAAATATATGACCAGATATAAATTATCAAAAAGAAAATTAGAGTTTGCCAAGTTATATCTTGACTCCGACAGGCGTTATTCAGGATCACTTGCTGGCAATGCCTACAGGTGTGCTTTAGAGGTAGGGTACAGCGAGAGTTACGCTAGAAGAATAACGTGGCGATTTAATTGGGTGTTGTTGGCCAAATTGGCGCAAGATCAAGGGTTGATTCTGGACGAAAGCACGGCTGAATATGTCCGAAGGAAAACATCAGAGAACGGGGGAAAATGAAGGATATTTATACACGCCCGATAGTAGGTGATAGTAATTTATAAGAAAAAGGTTGTAAGCGGTAGTTTTTACGTAGATAAGTAAAACATCAGATATTGTTAATAATTGTTATTATTCCATAGGAAAAATATCAGAAAAACCTAACAAAACCTAATATTTCATAAAAAGACAAAATATCAGAAAATGCTAACAAAAGCTAACATTTCTATAAGAGAAATGACCCACGAAAATCTACAATTAGCGGAGAGATATTTCAGGGATGCCAGTTCAGCTGGTCATTTTCGGGCTAGGACAGAAGAAAAATATCGCGTGACATTAGATAGATTTTTGAAGGATGTGGGTAAAAAATTTATTGATATTACGACCGATGACATTAACGATTTTACTTATAGAGCGCAAAAAAGGGGAAATGCTAATTCAACCATATGCGGGACTTTGCACGCTGTTAAATGGATAATAAAAGAATTACAGGAAGATGGGGTTATAGATAAGGAAAAGATAAATCTGAATAAGGTTATTTTTCCCAAAATAGACAGAAAGGGGGTGATGTATTTGACCATAGAAGAAATTAAGAAATTTTTTGCGCTTATTGAGGCGGAAATAAAGCAATGCAAAGCGACAAGGATAATCCGGACGATGACGCTCTATACTCTGCTTTTGGAATCTGGCGCGAGAATCAGTGAGGCGCTTTCCATAAAAATCAAAGATGTCGATCTTGAAAATAGGGAAATACCTATTATCGGAAAAGGAGGTAAACCCAGAACCTTATTTATCCGTGATAAGTCGGTTTATTGGATAAAGCGATATTTGGAAAAGCGACAGGATAGAAATGAATACCTCTTTGTGAATCGTGCAGGCGACAACCAATGGTCATATAACGATGTTTGTCGGTCATTCCAGAGGTATAAGAAGCTGTCGGGTATAAGCAAGGATTTTACGATTCATACTTTTAGGCATACGTTCGCCACGCAATTATTGCTCAACGGGCTATCAATAAATAAGGTTAGCTTTCTGCTTGGTCACGAGCGCCTTGAAACGACGATAAAATACTACATAGGAATCATTGATAAGATGGAGGCTAGGAAAATTGAAGATAAATATTTTGATTTTGTCCCACAAGCGGCGCTTAAAGTGTCAGTAATGCAGTAGAAACGCCAACTTTCTAGGGAGAACTCGAAAAACGGGCTAAAATAGGCTCGTTTTTCTTTACTTTTGGGTCAAACAGCAGTAGAATCAATATATTAAACAGTATTTACTTCAAGAATATGGCGAATGGAAACAAAATAGAAAATTTTGAAAAAACGCTTTTTAGAGCGGCAGATAAGATGCGAAAAAACATTGACGCGGCGGAATATAAGCATATTGTCTTGGGATTGGTGTTTTTGAAGTATATCTCGGACTCTTTCGAAGAACTTTATCAAAAATTGAAGGCCGGAAAAGGAGAATATGAGGGAGCTGACCCGGAAGACATTGATGAATATCGGGGTGCTAATGTCTTTTATGTCCCGCCACAGGCGCGTTGGGAATTTCTCCACGGACGAGCCAAACTTCCTTCCGTTGGTAATGATCTTGACGATGCAATGGAGGCGATAGAAAAAGACAATCCTACTCTAAAAGGAATTTTGCCCAAAGTTTACGCTCGGCCGAATTTGGACAAAGCCGCCCTTGGCGGACTTATTGATCTTATAGGGAATATCGCGCTTGGAAACGAGGCTGCTAAATCCAAGGATATTTTGGGACGTGTTTATGAATATTTTTTGGGTGAATTTGCTAATGCAGAGGGTAAGAAAGGCGGCCAATTCTACACGCCAAAATCAATAGTAGGGCTTATGGTTGAGATGATTGAGCCATATAAAGGTCGTGTCTATGATCCGGCTTGCGGCAGCGGTGGAATGTTTGTGATGAGTGAAAAATTTGTCAAAGAACATCAGGGAAAGTTGGATGATATTTCAATATATGGGCAAGAATCGAATCAAACGACATATAGGCTTTGCCGGATGAACTTGGCAATTCGGGGAATAGACGGGTCAAATGTGAAATGGAACACAGAGGGATCATTCCTTAATGATTCCCATAAAGACCTAAAGGCGGACTATATTCTGGCGAATCCTCCGTTTAATGACAGTGATTGGTCAGGTGAGTTGCTTCGGAATGATCCGCGCTGGAAATATGGCGAGCCGCCAGCTGGAAACGCGAATTTTGCCTGGATGCAACATATGATTTATCATCTTTCGCCCAAAGGCATAATGGCACTGGTTTTGGCTAACGGCTCACTTTCATCTAATACTTCAAATGAGGGGGAGATACGAAAAAATATAGTTGAGGACGATCTGGTGGACTGCATTGTCGCGCTTCCCAAACAGCTTTTCTATAACACCGGTATCCCGGCTTGCCTTTGGTTTATCTCTAGAAAACGCGCAGGTAATGGCGATCGCAAACGTACCGGAGAAATTCTTTTTATAGACGCCAGCGAGCTTGGGTATTTGGCCGACCGGACACATCGAATGTTTACAGAAGAAGATATGCAGAAAGTTGTCAGCACTTATCACGAATGGCGGAAAAAAGACGGAAAGTATGAGGACATAAAAGGCTTCTGCAAATCCGGCACACTTTCCGAAATTCAAAAACATAACTTTGTTATGACTCCCGGACGTTACGTCGGCATTCCGGATGAGATTGACGACGGCATACCATTCGAGGAAAAAATGAAGAAATTAACAGAGGAATTAAAAGGACAGATGGAAAAAGAGAATGAATTGAATGAGGAGATTAAAAAGCAGTTGGAGAAAATCGGCTATGATTTATAGAACGTTAATTATATTTGATACGAACAGAGTTAGGCACACGGATTATGTTGGTTTCAAGATAGGTGGTGATTATGACGTAATTCGAGAATTTATTAAAAATAATAATTTAGGAGAACTAATTCATATTGCGCTCCCCGAATTTGTGTTAGAGGAGATAAAAAAGCAAAAATTAGAACAGTACGAAAAAGATATAGCGGAATTTGGAAAGATAATGGGCAAATTTGAAAAATTGGGAGTTGTAACAGGGAAAAATGAGATCAAATTCGATATTGAAAAATACCTTGATAATCAAATAGGCAAATATTTAGAGGATCAAAATTTAAAGTTGATCAAAATTCCAAAATCTAAATACGAGACAATACTGGAAAGTATTATTCAGAGAGCGATCTCCAAAAAGCTTCCATTCAAAAGAAATGACAGGCATTCTGATATGGGATTTAAGGATGTTTTGATTTGGGAAACTGTTTTGAATAGCAGGGGTTTAATTTTGGATTACGACAATATTTTTTATTGTTCTGGAGATAATGGGTTTAATGAATGCAAAGAAGAATTTGAAAAAATAATCAATAGAAATTTTGAACAATTCAATGAGGGAGGGTATTTAATGGAGAGATTAGAGGGGATATATTTTGATTTAATAAGGAATGTTAGGATATACCAATTTGTTAGGACTGAATATTTCAAAGAAATCTTGGAGCAAAAAATTGAGGGACAGCACTGGGTAGAAGTTGATGGAGAGGATAAAGAAATAGACGGGTACGAAATAATAGAAGTCTGCAATCAGATTGTAAGGAAGGAGTCTGGGGATGCAGGCGAATTATGGTTTGAAATTACATCTCAATTACTGATAAAAATAGATGGAGTGGAAAAAGATTTCTTTGCTCTCACTATTGTTAATGATACGAATGAGGTTATAAGCTTTGAAATTGAAGATATAAGCGGATCGCAAGAATAAATATGAACGCTACTGCCCCTAAAGTTAAAAAAGTTGCAAATTTCGGAGCAAATGAGCCGTTTGTTGCCCGAATTGTTTTGGGACTATCTGAAATTGTTGATGTGACAACGTATGAAAACAAAAATGAAATCAAAGAAGCGATCTCGGAAATGTTTATGAACGGTCTGGCGCCAGCATTTTCTTCACTGCAAGAGATAAGAAAAATAGAAAGCGGAAGAAAAGAGCGATTGCTTATGGATTTACGTAAGGAATACTTTAGCTTTTATGATCGGCTGTGGGCAGCATATAAAGATAGGATGCAGAGGATTATTATAGCGTTAGGCTATGACCTGGGATTTGTTTTTGCTGATGATAATAAATTTAAGGCTAGATCCGGGAAATTTACCAGTAGTTATCCTAAAATGCCGAAAGAATTTATCGAGCAAATAGAAAAAAATAGAATAGCTTGGCAAAGCGCGGTAGTGAGATTTAGAAATGAATACGCTCAACACCAGACTGTTTTTGAAAAAGATGTGCAGGAACTTCTTTCTTTGCGGTCAGCGGAAATTTGTTTTCAGAATTGCTGGACTCTTATTGAATTTATACTTGTTCATCTTATGTGCCTAAATCTTTATGGGTGGGTAGGTGTTGCGGAAATACCCAAGGAAGAAAGAGATTTTTCGGTTCCCAAAAAATTTAGGATATTGTACAGGTAAATTTATGGAATTTATGAAAAATTGGAAAGAAACAACTTTAGGAGAAATTGCAGAAATAAAAGGTGGGAAAAGATTGCCGCTTGGTTCATCATTGCAAAAAGAGAAAAACAATCATCCTTACATAAAAATTGCAAATATATCAAATAACCAGGTTGGAATTATCGATGAATATGTGCCTGATGATGTCTTCGAAGTAATAAAGAGATATATCGTTAATGGGGGCGATGTGATTTTATCAATTGTTGGGACAATCGGATTGATTGCAAAAATTCCGAATAGCTTGCATCACGCAAATTTGACTGAAAATTGTGTTAAGATATTGCCCAATAGAAATATTTTAGACGATGATTATTTATACTACTTTCTCATTTCACGAATTGGGCAGTCTGAAATTACCAGTAATACAGTAGGAGCTGTACAGCCGAAGCTACCAATATATGGTGTACAAAATATCAGGATTTCACTGCCCCCAATCCCTGAACAAAAACAAATTGTGGCGGTGCTATTGAATTTAGATGATAAGATTGGACTTTTACGCGCGGAGAATGAAACGCTGGAAAAAATCGCGCAGGGGATTTTCAAGGAGTGGTTTGTTGATTTTAGGATTGGTGGAAAAAAATTGAAATTAAATAATGGAGTGCCGGAAGGGTGGAGAAGTGGAAAATTGGGAGATATTTTATCTCTCGAATACGGAAAGGCATTAAAAGAGGGAAATCGATCCGGCAGTGGATTTCCGGTCTATGGTTCTAATGGTGTGGTTGGACATAATGATGAATTTTTAGTGAAAGGCGATGGCATTGTCGTGGGAAGAAAAGGATCAATGGGAACTGTATTGTGGGTTGAAAATAATTTTTATCCTATTGATACAGCTTTTTATGTAAGGGATAAGATTGGTGTGGAAAAATTATTTTTTCATTATCTATTATTATCAAAACAGGATTTTGAAAAAGTGGGGTCTGATTCGGCAGTACCAGGACTTAATAGAAATTCTGCGTATTGCTTGGAGATGATCATCCCCGAAACGGTCATTATAAATAAATTCAATGAGATAATTGAGCCAGTATTTTCTAAAAAGAAATTAAACAATTCTCAAATCCAAGCCCTCTCTCGCTTGCGCGACACACTGTTACCAAAGTTGATGGGTGGGGAAATGAGAGTAGAGGGGTGAGGTTGCATTTATGTTGGAAGACGGAGAACAATTTATTGGTTATCTAAAATTTTTTGGCCCTTCTGTGGATGAAGGAAAAATTGATATTGAAAAAATTGGAAATTCACTTGTTGCCCTGAATAAACTGTACAAAAAATATGCGAAGCAACAAAAGAGTGAAAACGTAATTTTAAAACTGGGAAAAATTAAAAAGAAATGCACAGAGGTAAATATTTATCTTGAACAAATAGCCACTATTGCTCAGCCCGTTGCACAAACCGCTTCTTGGCTTATTGTTGCGAAAAGTATTGGAATTACTGAATTTGGAAAACAATTTTTTGGTACAATAGGTAATCAGCTCGCACTAAAAATTTTTTCTAAAGGAAAAAAGATTGAAAAAGAGAAAGAATTTATCAAGGATGGTGAGGTTTTAGTTTTAGCAAAAAACATTGATGGCGAGGAGATGAGTTTTCCAAAAGAAATATATGATAGCCAGAATGATTTTGCCGGCCCACTGAGAGACTTGGTTCAACTTGAAGAAAAGAAAGAAGAAAGGATGGAAGTGGGATACTATCAAGATTGTAAGGTCAAAAAAGTTGCGGATATTGAATTTGAACAGAAGGAATTTATTACTGCATTTAAGGAAATAGCACTCGAAGATAGATTGGAAGAAGAGTTTGATGATTCAAGGGCAACAAAAATACGGATTGTTGGGAAATTTGTTGATTACTATGGGTTAGCGCATAAATATCATTTCTCATTTCAGGCCAGAAAAAATCAAGAAGAAATGGGAAAACAAAAAATACTATGCAAAATTGAAGATATAAATGTTTCAACCATAATTGACTTATTAAAACCTGAAAATCAAGAAAAGAATGTTTGTGTATTTGGAATGGCAACTGTAAATAGCGAAGGAAAAATTGATAAAATAAAAATAGAGTGGATAAATAATGATGAAAATTTTAATCCAAATCAAAAGAAGTTAATTTGGTAAAGATATGACAAAAATCACTGAATCAAATGTTGAGGAAATGGTAATTGAGCTGTTGAAGTCAAAAGGCTTTGCATATCTTTCGCCCGAAGAACAAGAGATCGAGCGGGAAAGTTTGAGCGAAGTCGTTTTGAAGGGGCGGCTGAAAAGTGCTATAGAACGGGTTAATCCCAATTTGAATGAAACGGCAAAAGAACAGGCGCTGAAAGCTGTTTTGAATTTGCCAAGTCAAAATCTGGTGGATAATAATGAAACCTTTCACAGAATGCTTGCGGATGGCGTGGAGGTGGAATATTTGAGTGACGGCCATATGAAAGGCGACAAGGTGTGGCTCATTGATTTTGAGAATATTAAAAACAATGAATTTTTGGTTTGCAATCAGTTCACAGTCATTAAGGGTGAAAAAACAAAGAGGCCGGATTTGGTTTTATTTGTGAATGGGCTACCTCTAGTAGTGATTGAACTCAAAAACGCAGCAGATGAAAATGCCACGATCAAAAAAGCCTATACCCAACTGCAAAACTATAAAACTGCTATTCCGTCTCTTTTTTTCTATAACTCCATTCTCATTGCATCGGACGGATTAGACGCCAAATCAGGAACAGTATCATCTAGCTGGACGCGGTTTTTGACTTGGAAGACGAAGGATGGAACAAAAGAAGAAAAAAAGACTGTGCCGCAAATTGAAACAATGATTTGCGGAATGCTTTCACGCGAGGTTCTGCTTGACCTCACTCGTCATTTTACAGTTTTTGAAAAAAGCAAGAAAGTTGATCCCCAGTCGCAGCAAGTCTTTGTGGAGACGATAAAAAAAGTAGCCGCCTATCACCAATATTACGCGGTTAAAAAAGCGATTAAATCAACCAAGATATCCACATCAGAAGGCGGTGATCGAAAGGCGGGTGTGGTTTGGCACACGCAAGGATCGGGAAAATCCTTGTCGATGGTTTTTTATGCCGGAAAAATTGTCCAGGAAAAAGAACTCAAAAATCCGACCGTTGTTGTTATCACAGACAGAAACGATCTTGACGATCAACTTTTTGATACCTTTGCTTCTTGCAAGCAAATTTTGCGTCAAGACCCAGTGCAAGCAAGAAATCGGGGAGATCTCAAAGAAAAGTTGAAGGTAGCCGGAGGCGGTATCGTTTTTACGACCATTCAGAAATTTATTCCTGAAGACGGTGGAGAAGTTTTTGATCTGCTTTCCGAGCGGAAAAATATAATCGTTATCGCTGATGAAGCACACAGAAGTCAATATGGATTCGGAGCCAAAACAGTGTACGAGAAAGATGATAAGGGACAGGAAACGGGAACCAGAACGACTTATGGATTTGCCAAGTATTTAAGAGATGCCTTACCCAATGCTTCATTTATCGGATTTACCGGGACGCCGATTGAAAAAGAAGATGTTTCTACTCCGGCGGTATTTGGCAATTATGTTGATGTCTATGACATTGCCCAAGCTGTAGAAGACGGTGCGACAGTCAGAATTTTTTATGAATCACGTTTGGCCAAAGTTCATCTGAAGTCGGAAGAAAAGGAGAAGCTAGACGCGGAAGTGGAAAAGATTACGGAAGGAGCAGAAAGTACAGCCGAAGAAAAAGCCAAGGCTAAATGGACGCAACTGGAAGCTATTGTGGGACACAGAGAAAGGATAAAAAGTGTGGGCAGAGACATTGTGGAACACTTTGAAAAACGCCAGGAAGTTTTTGAGGGAAAAGCAATGATTGTGGCAACTAGCCGACGGATTGCGGTGGAACTTTATGAAGAAATTACAGCTCTTCGGTCAGGATGGCACAATACAGACAAGAAAAAGGGAGAAATCAAGGTCATTATGACTTCTTCGTCGTCCGATCCGGAAAAATGGCAAATGCATTCTACGACCAAGCAAGACAGGAAGGAATTAGGGGAGAGATTTAAAGATCCTTCCGATCCCCTGAAATTAGTGATTGTTCGCGATATGTGGCTTACCGGTTTTGACGTGCCTTGTCTTCATACGATGTATATTGACAAGCTGATGAAAGGACATAGCTTAATGCAAGCCATCGCCAGAGTGAATCGGGTATATAAGGACAAGCCGGGCGGACTGATTGTGGATTATATCGGCTTTGCGTCAGATCTTAAAAAAGCCCTGGCAATTTATACTGAAAGTGGAGGTAGGGGTGCGCCTACCCTTGATCAAGGAGAGGCAGTGGCTACAATGCTCGAAAAATTCGAGATTGTGGCGCAAATGTTTGATGGCTTTTATTATAAAAAATACTTCACGACTGATACTGGTGAAAAATTAAGAATCATTTTAGAAGCCCAGGAGCATATTTTAGGTTTGAAAGATGGGGAGAATAGATTTAAGAAAAATGTCGATCTACTTTCAAAGGCTTTTGCGCTGTCTGTCCCTAATTTGAAAGCCCTTGAAATTAAAGATGAAGTCGGTTTTTTTCAAGCAGTCAAGGCTCGATTGGTTAAATTCGAGCCGGGGAATGGCAAAAAATCCGACGAAGAAATCGAAAGCGCCATACGTCAGATAGTTGATAGGGCAGTGGTGTCGGACGGCATAATTGATGTTTTTGATGCGGCCGGGATAAAAAAGCCTGATATTTCTATTTTATCTGATGATTTTTTGGAGGAAATAAAGGGGATGAAAAGAAGAAATCTTGCTCTGGAACTTTTGAAAAAGATATTGAATGATGAGATAAAATTACGATCCAAAAAGAACCTGATTCAGTCTAGGAAGCTATCCGAAATGCTGGAAAATACAATTCGGAAATATCAAAATAATCTTTTGACAGCGGCGCAAGTCATTGAGGAGTTGATAAAAATTGCCAAAGAAATACGAGAATCAGACAAGAGGGGAGAAGAAATGGATATGTCTGACTACGAACTGGCTTTTTATGACGCGCTGGCCAATAACGATAGCGCAAAAGATGTTTTAGGAACGGATGCTCTCCGAGAATTGGCTATGGTTTTAGTGGAGAAAATAAAATCAAACGCGACAATAGACTGGACGATTAAGGAAAGTGTTAAGTCCAGACTTCGTGCGATTGTCAAAAGAACTCTTCGAAAATATGGCTATCCGCCGGATATGCAAAAGTTGGCTACGGAAAATATTTTGAAGCAAGCGGAAATGCTGGCAGATGAGTTAGTGTAAATTATAATTTCTATAACACAAGAATATGCCACAAGGACAAATACAAATTGAAAAAATCAATAAGGTTAGTTTGAGGGAGCTATGGAAAAAAGAAGATAAGGATTTTACCAGATGGCTTGAAGAAAACATCGATTTTCTAAACGAGGTTCTTGGCATAGAAATAACCATTCAGTCACGCGAAGAAAAGGTCGGGCCATTTAAAGTCGATCTTTACGGAGAAGACAGTCTTGGAAATAGGGTAATAATCGAAAACCAATTAGAGAAGACAGATCATATACATCTTGGTCAAATTATTACCTATCTAACCAATCTTGAAGCTAATACAGCCATCTGGATTGCGAAATATCCCACAGAAGAACATTCAAAGGCTATTGAATGGTTGAATGAAGTTACTCCCGATGATATTTCGTTTTATTTGGTTAGAATTGAGGCAATTAGAATAGGTGATAATTCTCCCGCAGCTCCTTTGTTCACAATTATTAAGGCTCCAAGTCGAATGGTTAAACAAATCGGAGCAGAAAAGAAAGAACACGCGCAAAGACATATTGTCAGAAATGAATTTTGGACTCAATTTTTAAGGGAAATGAACAAAAGAAATTCGCTTTGTGCAAATCTTAACCCGAGTAATGATGCTTGGATAGGTTCAAGCGTAGGAATGGCTGGCGTGAATATAAATTTTGTCGTTACTAAAAAATACGCACGCACGGAATTATATATAAATCGAGGCAGCAAAGAAGAAAATAAGAAATTTTTTGATCTACTTTATCAGTTAAAAGATGAAATAGAGAAAGAGTTTGGAAGTGGGCTTGTCTGGGAAAAAATGGAAGACAATGTTACCTGCAGGGTCAAAAATCAACTGGACAACGTTAATGTTTTTGATGATAAGGACTGGCCAAGAATGAATGAGTTTTTAATTGATAGCGCTGAAAGAATGCATAGAGCATTCAAAGAATCAATAAAAAAAGCGAGAAAAGCTATAAATAGTTAATTTAAGAGATGGTTTCAAAAGAGCTAATTTTGGAATTGCAGCAGATAATTGAAGAGGATTATGGTCGAAATATCTCATTTGCGGAAGCCTCGGAAATTGGCAATGGACTTGTGGGGTATTTTGATCTACTGGCGAAAATGGATTACGAAAATAGTAATTGATAATTTCAGTGTCAATCTTTTTTTATACAATCTTATATAATCTGATATAGTTAAAAAATAAAAAATGTGCGTGATAATTGCGCGATTCTTGCGTGATTTCTAAACAAAGTGCTAACCTGAAATTAGTCATATGAAAAAAATAACAATAAAAAACCGAAAGGGAAAGAGTGTGGTCGTCCTAATAGAACAAGTCGAAAATCCAAAAGGGCTGGCTTTTGTTATGCACGGATTAGGTGGGGTAAAGGAAGCGCCGCAGATTGAAATGTTTGCTCATTGCTTTTTGGAAAAAGGCTACACGACAGTTAGGTTTGACACAACCAATAGCTTTGGTGAAAGCGGTGGTAAGTATGAAGATGCCACAGTTACCAATTATTATGAAGACTTGGAGGATGTGATCGGTTGGTCAAAAACGCAAGATTGGTATCAGGAGCCATTTTGTTTGGCCGGACATAGTTTGGGAAGTATGTGCATAGCGCTTTACGCTGAAAACTTTCCTGATAAAGTTAAGGCACTTGCTCCGATTTCTACGGTAGTTTCGGGAAAATTGAGCATTGAATCTAAACCCAAAGAAGAAGTGGAAGACTGGAAGAATACAGGATGGAAAATTCAACCCCATCATTCCTTTCCGGGCGTAATGAAAAAATTAAAATGGTCACATATGGAAGACAGACTAAAATATGATCTTCTGCCTAAAGTCGGTAATCTCACTATGCCTGTTTTGATGATTGTGGGAGATCAAGATATTTCTACTATTCCCGAAGATCAGAAAATACTTTTTGAAAAACTGCCCGGGCAAAAAGAATTGCATATCATAAAGGGCGCTCCCCATACTTTCCGCGAGCAGAAATATCTGGACGAAATTAAACAAATTTTTCTTAATTGGATTGAAAAAATATAAATTTTATGTCTGATTCAAGGCTAGCCATCAAACTAAAAGAAATTATTGAGAGAAAATTTTCTAATACTGAAATAGCTAAAAGATTCGTGGATAGATTGGAGCAAGGAATCCTGACGAAAGACGAAAACCCAGTTTCCCATTTCTGTGCATATTTCGCCGCTTATGACCCTAAAGCCAAGGAGATTTTTATTGGCCATCATAAAAAATCTGGATTATGGCTTGTAAATGGGGGACATATAGACAGAAACGAAACATTGCAGGAAACATTGAAAAGGGAAATTGATGAAGAGTGGGGATTAAATTACGACGAATTGAATGTTAGTGAACCGCAACTCCTGACTATTACTGATATATACAACCCTGAAAAACAGCCCTGCCGCGCGCATTATGACGTTTGGCATTTTGTGAAAGTGGATAAAAATTCATTCAATCCAGACAAGGATAAATTGGCCGAAGAATTTTATGAAAATAGGTGGATAGGCTTTGGAGAAGCAAGAAAATTGCTTATAAAGGATCCAAATCATAATAAGGCATTGGATTACATAGAAAATAATTTGTAATTTGACTGTATGAAAATAACAATTTGTGGCAGTTGCACCTTTGCCGAAGAAATGGGAAAAGCACAAAAATATTTGGAGGAAAGAGGTCTTGAAGTTTTTGTTCCTGATCCTCTGGTGACGGAAGAATGGTATCAAGAGAACCACGGAAGAGAGAATTTTTTGGATATGAAGCCGGTCTGGACACAAAAACACTTCAAGAAGATAGAAAATTCCGATGCTGTTTTGATTCTTAATCACGAAAAGAAAGGAATTAAGGGATATTTTGGCTCAAATACTTTGATGGAATTTACAGTGGCCTATTATCTGGGTAAGAAAATATTTTTACTTCACCCGATTGAAGAAAACCACCCGCATTTCGAGGAGCTGATTGCAATAGATTTTACAGTATTAAATGGCGCTCTAGATGAAATAAAATAACATTATGACAAGAAAAATTATCCTAGCTTCAAAATCACCAAGAAGAAAGGTGCTTTTGGAACAAATCGGGCTTAAATTTGAAATTTGCGAAAGCGAATACGAAGAAGATATGGGTGCTATCAGTGATCCTCACGAATTGGTTAAGTTTCTGGCGCTGAATAAGGCTCGTGATGTAGCCAAGCATTATGACGACGCTATTATTATAGGAGCAGATACCTTTGTCATTTTCAACGATAAATTTATTGGAAAACCGAAAGATGAAAATGATGCCAGGAAAATATTGCAAAACTTTTCCGGCAAGGAACACGAAGTTGTTACGGGATTTGCCATTATTGATACCAAGAATAATATTGAGATAAATGATGTCGGAACAGCTCTGGTAAAATTCAGGAAATTGACCGAGGAAGAAATCGAGAGCTATATTGCCACAGGCGAGCCTATGACAAGGGCTGGTGCCTATGGGCTGATGGAAAAGGCGGCGGTTCTAATTGATAGTATCAACGGCGATTTTTATTCTGTTATAGGATTGCCACTCAATAAAATTTATACTAATTTATCAAAATTAGGGGTTGATGTGCTTAAAACTTAATCAAAATAAATGACCTGGTTTTTTCTCAGTATCCTTTCTGTTTTCGTGTTAGCCGGGGCGGAATTGATGCAACAACATCTACTTAACCTCAAAAACGCTTTTAACGAAAGGACAAGCGCTGTTTTAACATTTCTATTCCAAGCTATCATTACGATACCATTTCTTTTTTTATTTGGTCTAACTGACCAATTATTTTCAATTTTTAACCCCTCGGTTTTTCCTAAAGTTATTCTGGTTACATTCATTGCTGCTATTTCAATGGTGTTTTATCTGAAAAGTTTCAAAGTTAAAAATATTAGCATCTCTGCCATATTTGTTTCTTTTTCGGCGATTGTTTCTACTACTCTTGGCATTATTTTCTTCTCGGAATCTGTTAACCCGATGAAGTTTGTCGGTATCGTCCTAATTCTTATTGCTATTATTTCCGCTAACTTGAAAAATCCCGTTCTGGAAAAAAACCATTTTTATGGGTTATTGGCCGGACTTATATTTGGAGTAGGCTATACGCTGGATAAAGCCATCGTTTCCGATACCCATCCGTTAGTTTATATTTTTTGGGCATTTATGATGATTGCCGCTTGGGGATTTTTTCTTGGCAACAAAAGCGTCATAAATTCTATTAAGGATAAAAAACTAATTTCCCATAAACCGATTGTGATTTCTGCTATAGGTTATTTTTTGTATAACTTCTTTACTTTTACGGCTTATACATACGGTGGGGAAGTCGGACGCATTGATGCCATAAACAACTCCCAAGTGTTCTTGATAATCCTATTTGAATTTTTTATTCTGAAACATACGGAAGGAACGGCGAGGAAACTATTATCAGCTGGCTTAGCTGTCGCTGGGATCTTCATTCTCGGGACAGTTAAATAAGCCCTTGCTAGATTATTGCGTAATTAGGATATAAAAAAGCGAGGTTCCTCCGGCACCTCGCTCGATATGCGTGATTATTTCGCGCATTTTTTATTCTTCGCAGAATATCTGGTGGAAACGGCTAAACTCCGAGCCACAATCTTCGCGCAAGGCCAATCGATTCCCATCGGGATTTTCGCGGGGAATAACCCTGACTTTTCCATTTCTGTGGGCATTCAGGATTTTTTCCCGCAGGCCTTCGGCGGTTTCCAGCAAGGACTTTGTCTGATCGCGTTTGGCATTGGCGATGAGATAAACGATCCGAGTGCCATCGGAGTAGAACGTGCCGTCCCTGAAGTCGGCTCCCGAGGGGACGAGAAGGATCTTGTTTTTTTTGAGATACTTGAGATCGAACTCTAGTCGTTCTCCCTTGGTGCAGGAATCCGGATAGCCCTTTTGTCCGTCGGGTCCGCCCGGTCCAGTGACCAGCGCGATGGTAAGGGAGATTTGATCTTCTCTGACCTCCGGCTTCACTTCGTGGAGCCGATTTTCGAACATTGCCAGAAGTAATTCGCCGGGGTTTTTGAGACGGCGCACAACTGCCTGGACTTCCGGCTCGCCCATTCGAATGTTGACTTCACTGACCCGGATTCTTGTGGGATAGTAGTTGCCGTCAACTGTGACGAAGCAGCCGAAGTAGAGGACGCACTTTCTTAAATGTCCATAATGCTTCATAGCGCGAACAAATGGCCGGACGATTTTTTCCGTGGCCAACTCGATGAGACCCAGTGATTCCAGAGGATGGGGTGAAATGGCACCCATCCCGCCAGTTACGGGGTTGTGTGGTCCGGCGGTTCCAGGGTATCTTCTGGCGTAGTCCATCGACGTGGGCAGGATTTGAAAACTTCCATTATCATCAACGAACACTGTGAAACTGATTTCCGATCCACCCATAAGCGATTCGATGAGAAGTGGCCAGCATTGGTCTGATCCACGAAGTGCTTCATAATCGGCGGAGTAGTCAGTCATCAGCTTATTGTAGACCTCGGCGATTTGCCAGATGTCGGTGATGATACGGGCGCCTTTGCCACCGGCTCGGTAAGGATATTTGAGAACAGCACCATTGAAACGATCAATGTAGTGACAGCAAACATCCCTGATGGATTGAAAATCCCTGGCGTCTTCTTCCATCCACTGGTCGGCGACCGGAACTCCAGCGGATCTGCACAGCCTTTTGGCGGCAATCTTATCGCCTTCGATAAACGAGGCCTTCTGCGTCAATCCGGCTACTCTGTCGCCAAAACCTGCTTCGATTACTTCATCGACGAAACCATCGTAGTAGTGGTTCTCGGACTGGGCGAGCAGATAATTCAATTGCCCGGTGCGGAATGCTTCGATCCCACCCTGCGCAAGTGCCTTGGCAGAATTGTCAGCGGTGGGAATAAACTCTACCGGCCAACTCATAATCCGGGCATATTCCTCCATTGCCCGGTTGCCTCTGATGACCACTCCCCAAATGCCATCTGCGGTGATTTCTTTTGCCCAGAGAAAACTCCGGGCGTCCGTTCCAGCGATGCCGATTCTCATTGTCATAAAGATACCTCCCTGAAAAATGATGTGAACGGCAAGTTTCTGTATTTCAACCAGATATTTACCATTGGGAAAGAACAGGCTAATAACGAATGCAAATCCCATTTTTTATAGAGAAACGCCTTCGTTAACCCCTCCATTGGTTCTTAATCATAAGAAATAAAGGCTGGTATGTCAAACCAACTATTGCATTTATACTAACTATGCAGTAGAATCATAATGTAAGTTAACAACCTAATTTTTGCATAATAACGACAGTCGGAAGATCCAATCTTTTGCCATTCCAAGCCATTTCGTGACTGAACTGCAACACCTCCTTTCTAGGGAGATTTTGGTAATAACCGAGAGTACTTTACAAAAAGGCGTATTGAGTCAAATCAAACGCTGTAAAGTATGGTTGTCATCCGCTGGTCGTGCTCTTGGATTTATTCAAGAGAAACAGCTAGCCCAGCAGTGCGAATACTGTTAGTGCCTTTTGTACAGGGCACGATAGACTCAAATAGGACTCTGTTAGCAATAGGCTAACAGCCCTGAACTTCGGTTCGGGGAACCGCAAAAATTTGTGATACTTATTTTGCAAAGCAGGACGCATAGTCCTGTTTTTGCGTGGGAAAAAATGAGTTATGCTCCGCTCCCTGGAATCGTTTGTTTCTTGGTGTGGTTTTTCTGCATTTTTAATCCACCGCTCCGCTTTTACAAGCGACAATTATTGTGATATGTTCTATTCAGTAATTAGCTAAAGTAAAAAAAATGAAAAAATGTCCATATTGTGCGGAAGAAATTCAAGATGATTCAGCCAAGTGCAAACATTGTGGCGAGTGGTTGGGCAAAAATAAAAGGGGAATATCAATAGTTTGGAAAATAATTCTTGGAATTTTTCTGTTAATTATCATACTTTTGGTTGTTGAATCCTATAATAAAACCCAAGATACAATGGGCGATATTAGGGAAGAGGTGAATAGCAGGTGATTTAGCATTTTCTATGAACTCAAAAGAAGTTAAATCTATTGTGGACATAATAAGGGATGCTGAGACCAAAGAACTTGGCATTGTTTCTTTATTTCTATTGCCTATTCTTCTTGGTGCCTGGTCTTTTTTCTTAAATAGCCTAACTTTTCTTGACCCGTACGAGGGATGGAAGTTTCTACTTTTGTGCTTCCTGTTATTTATATATATTGGAGGTCTTGTTTATATGAAGCTTACTGACACAATGAAGGATAAGCTTAAAAGAGCGAGACTTCACGTTGAAACGAGGCTAAAGAAGAGAGGAGGTAACAGGGCTAGTTTTGATGCAATCAGAAGCGAGGTTGATGAAAACTACTCTGACGAATTTCTGAAAAAATTGATTGATATTAACCCAGAGGTATTTGGCAGATGTCAGGTGAAGAGAAGCGATGGCAATAGACCAGGAATTACTCTTGTTTCGGTGGAATTTGAAGAAGCCTAGTCTCCCAACTTTCAATAATGACTCCGAAATCGCCAGAAATGGCGGTTTTTTGCTATTGCCTCCGTTCTCCGCTGGAGTGGATAACTTTGGCTTTTTGGATTTGCTTTGTTTCGCAAGCGAAGCTAAATTGCTGTTGCCTTAAGAATTAAGCGACAAAATATGAACAAAAAGAAATTCCACGCCTTTGAAAAAGTCCGTAGAAGCGGGTTGACGAATATGCTTGATATAAATGAAGTGCGTTTTATCGCCCTGGCGAAATTCAAGCAGGAACTAACCAAGAAAGACTGCTTTGATATTATGCTCCACTACGATAAATACAGAATAAAATATGGAAGCGAAAACAATAAAAAACACTAGCGAAGAATTTCTGAATTGGCTTCAGGTGGAAAGACGCTTTGCTCAGTCCAGCATCATCAGCTACAGGTCAAGATTAAAATGTTTCGTGAGAGACGTTGGCGACATAGAACTGAAAAAATTTTCAATGGAGCATATTTTCAAACTCAAGCAGATTTTGCACCAGCGAGAAAATTCAGAAGTATTTATCGGAGTATGCCTAGCTTGCATCAAGGGGCTTCTGAAATACTATCGTGACCACTACTCCGCTTTGCTTCAAATCAATCCAGACTTAATAACGATTCCCAAACGACCCAGAAGAGAGGTCGTTTTTTTGACCAGCGATGAAATCCAACGCTTTCGGGAATCCATTGATATTAAACCGCTATATGGTCTGCGGTTCAGAACTCTGGTGGAAGTTTTACTGGGCTCTGGGATGAGAATTTCGGAGGCTCTTTCACTGGACAGAACTTCTATTGATTTTCAGACCAAGGAATGTCTGGTAATCGGCAAAGGTTCAAAGCAAAGACCCGTCTTTTTTTCAGAGGATGCCATTTACTGGATAAAACAATATCTTGAAAGACGCACTGATAAAAATCCAGCTTTGTTTATAACCACTGGAAAAGTTCCTAAAAGGTTAACCAATCAGGACTTGACCCGATATTTTAAAAGACAAAGACTAATCGCTGGAATAAACAAAAAAGTGACTCCGCATTGTTTACGTCATTGCTTCGCGACTCATCTTGCTATGAACGGGGCACCATTTACCGAAATTAAGACCCTGTGCGGTCATTCCCGCCTTGAAACAACCATCACCTATTACATAGGCATAACAGATAAGGTAAAAGCTAAGGAAGCCCACGCCCAGTATTTGAAATACTAAATGCCGTTATAATTTCATTGTTTGTTTAAGCTGTAAAAACGACATAACGACATTATCGGTATTTTCTTGTTTGTGGTATATTAGAGAAAATCATTATAAAATATGCCACGACATAAAAGGAATCTATCTGAAGCAGAAGTGAGTCAAGAAGGCGTTGAAGCAACATATAAGATAGTTGATTCTATCAATGCCAAAATTGACAAAAAGATAGCCGAGCAGGACAGGTCAACTTTTTTGTTGAATTTAATTGAACTGAATGGGGTTTTAGAAAATCACAGGAGAAATAACAAAAATTCTGTTTTTATAGCTAAAGGCAAAAATGTTCTTCAATCCCTTTCATATTTGATTTTAAACGACATTTTTTATAATCAAATTGCTTCAATTAGAAAAGATACTGGAATACCAATTATTGGTTTTAATTTTCAAAAAGAGAGAGGCTATATAAAATATGAAAAAGAAGAAGCGTATGAAAAAATTAAAGACTTGGTAAAAAAATATAAACTGTGTAATAAAAACGATGCTCCGATGCTTACAAAAATTTTATTTTTCTTCCTGGTTTACCGAATGGAATTTGACAGTTTTTTTCAAATGATTGCCCCAACTATATTAGAAAGAGAACGTGAGCCAATTTTGGAAGGGTTGGATACGGAAGTTATTGAATATGAAAACTCTAAAGACAACTTTTTTATCTGCAAATGGAATTACAAGTTATTTCCTTTCTCTAGACTTACCAATCTTGAAGAATTATTTGTTGATTTTTTATGCAGAGAATTGACAATTGAGAATAATAAAAAAAGTTATGACTCTCAATATGTTAAATTTTTAATAAATAAATTTAGTATTAGTAAAAATCAGGTGAAAGAAAAAGAAAATCTAGAATTAAAGGACAATATAAATTATTTAACCTTAATTTTTACCACAACCTTTTATACCAAGCCCAAGGACATTAGGCGTCTCTATAAGGAAAAATATAATGAAATAAGAGAATGGAAAAGGGAAAAGGAGAAACATTTAAAGGACATCCAAAAAAAGTATCTAAGTGAAGAGTTTGAGAAGAATCATCTTATTGCCAGATTGAGAAGAAGAGGATTGACTTACGATGAAGTTTCAGCATATATGCACGACAACAATAAAAGTCTGGGTGATAATTACAGGGGCAGAATTAAGATTGAATGGGCTGAATTTAAGGAAAGCGTGGGCAATGCTCTTGGGCGTAAAATAGTGTTTTAAAAACCTCAAAATTTCAAAAAAATCAGTACCCACTTAAGGGTGCTGTTTTTGTTATGCTTGCTTCGTAAAAAATGATTTTGCTTCGGTCAGCAGAAGTGTCAAAAATTAAAATTTTCGGTACCCAAATAAAAAACACTAACCCTGTATGATGACTACGCAAAATCAATAATTATTAAAAATAATCAAAAAAATGAGTAAAGAGCAAAAAAACAATGAAGAAATAACGAGAAAAATCAAACTGCTTTTGGGCAGAACCAAAGAAGAGGAATGGGAGTCGGTTGCTTGGAAAGAGCTAAAGGAGTGGAATCAAAAACAAGAAAAACCGTTGGGCGAGCAAGAATTGCGGAAAATTTTTGAATCGGTTTCTGGTTTGGAGAGCCAGTCACGAGGAGAAGGAGACAAGGAGCTGGAAACTTTGAAAAGTATTATTTTTTCAGATGATGTGGAGTATTTTATTGACCAGCTCAAGGAAGTCTATGTAAGAGTCAAGGTAAAAGAGTATTACGAAACCCTAAGAGCTGATTCAGGCAGATTCAAGTCCTGGATAATCAAAAAATATAATGACCTGACCGATGATATTCCGAGTTCAAGCAAAATAAAAAAGGCCTTGTCATTGCTTAATGCCAGAGCTGGCTACGGTGACAAAAAATATGAATTGTCCATACGTTGTGCTTTCTCTGGCGGAAATATTTGGTATGAATTGGCAAGTGACCAATGGAACGCTGTGAGAATCAATAAAAATGGCTGGATTATTGTTGCTGTTCCTCCGATTCTTTTCAAGCGAAATACTCAAAACGAGCAGGTCACTCCTGCTACAGGTGGCAACGTCAAGGATTTATTGGAATTTGTGAACATCAAGGGAGAAAAACAGAAACTGCTTTTTTTGGTCAGTACAATTTTAGAATTTGTCCCGCATATTCCCAGACCGATTCAGGTATATTTCGGTTCTCAAGGTTCGGCTAAATCAACCGCAAGCAGGCTGGTAAAAAGTTTGACAGACCCTTCTAAAGTTGAGCTTCTGACAATGCTTAATAGCACTAGGGAATTAACGCAACAGCTAGACCAAAACTATCTTTTGCCTTTTGATAATTTAACCGCCCTTTCTGTGCGAACTTCTGATACTTTGTGTCGTGCGGTTACTGGTGGCGGATTGTCAAAAAGAAAACTTTACACCGATTCGGACAACGTGATTTTCACTTACAAACGAGCCATTGTTATCAATGGTGTCAATTTAGTCGCTAATAAACCAGACTTGCTGGATAGAAGCCTTTTGTTTGAATTGGAAAGGATAGATGAAAAGGACAGAAAATCAGAAGAGGATTTTTGGCAGGAGTTTGATGCCAAAAAACCGAAAATTCTCGGTGCGATTTTTGATGTCTTGTCTAAAGCTTTGGTTATTTTTCCGACCATAAAGTTATCCAAGGCTCCGAGAATGGCGGACTTTGCCAAATGGGGCTGTGCTATTGCGGAAGCGTTGGGATATACGCAAGCTGAATTTATTGATGCTTACGAAGAAAATTATGGGCTTCAAAACAGGCGTGCTATTGAGGAGAATCCTGTAGCTTCAGCTATTTTAACTTTTGCGGAAAACTGTAAACGTTGGGACGGAACATCGCAAAAATTATTCAAAGAATTAAAAGTAGTTGCCGAAAGGGAAGAACTGGACACGAAGCTGTTTCCTAAATCGCCCAGTGCGTTAAGCAGGCGAATGAATGAAGTGAAATCTAATTTGTTAACCGAGGGAGTGAAAATTGAAAAGGTTGGGCAAAGAATGTGGCACATTGAAAAATTACAAAAGCCGTAAATGTCGTAGTGTCGTTTTTTGAAAAAAATCAGTACCCACTTAGCGATGTCCGATATGTTAATCTCTGGGCGTAAGATGAAAAACTAAAAAAATGAATTATCCATTTTCCAAAAAACTGAATATATCCGAATGTCTGGACAGGATGTTTACGAAAATAGAAGCTGAATCTTCCTTAGCTTCAAGAACTATCCAGAAATACAAAGAGGTGGCTGGAATGTTAGTCAGGCTTTTGGGCGATATAAGTATCAAAAAACTTAACGACGAGACTATAACTGGACTCAAGCAGAAACTCAATCAAAGAAATTTAAGTTCCAGCCGAAAAAATCATTTTATCGTGATAGTCAAAAAAATTCTGGTTTATTGCGAACAAGAGGGCATCAAAGTTTTTGACCCGAATAAAATCACAAAATTTAAAGTTCCTCAAAAAGAAGTGAGTTTTCTCACCAGAGAACAGCTAATGATGTTAGCTTCCGCTCCCAGCGACAGAACGATAACTGGGCTCAGGATGAGAGCCATAATCCAAACCGCCATCAGCACTGGTTGCAGAGTTTCTGAATTATTGGGGTTAAACAAAAATCAAATAAACTTTTCCGATACAAATGTCGTGAGTATCAGAACAAAAGGAAATAAGCCTCATGTCAAGTACCCATTTTCTTAGACACGAACTCTGAGATTAAAAAATGATTAGCGAATTGAATCGGCGGCATTCTGAGAGCGGTATGAATCCGCTCATTGTTATATCTGTAAATGGTTTGATAAATT
>Ga0302251_1000379_pt1 | contig 43101 bp, 35 predicted proteins | sample AAG_RA_Gln_MG_FD_193534 | JGI IMG/M metagenome (GOLD analysis project Ga0302251, IMG submission 193534) | Enriched activated sludge microbial communities from anaerobic digester in WTTP, New Holstein, Wisconsin, United States - AAG_RA_Gln | ecosystem: Engineered > Bioreactor > Anaerobic >... | reverse complement strand
ACTCTGACCGTTCCGAGAATGATACGATCTGCCACGCCACGGGTCCAGGCCGATCGATTCGGCCTATTACACTTAGCCGACTACTCGGCCTGGACCTACACTCCACAACATACAAGAATGACAGACTGGGACGCTCAACCCTTGAAATAGTTGGTGCAAATGCACGTGCAACGTCCCCCTACAGTGGAATCCTTACCATTACGGAGTTCCGTAATTCTTAATCCTTAATTCTTGATCTTTAATTGGTTTAAAACACGTTCCCGGCCAGGGCCTGGTTGACCTCATTTGTAAACAGTTTGCAGGCGTCCTCAACCGTGCGCAGGCCCAGGTAACTGTCCTGAAGGTGCGTCATTGCCGCGTTGTACTCCGCGAACTGCGGCGGGAAAGGCGCCGTTCTGCCGTACGCGATGGATTCCAGGTAGTAGATATCGTGCTTCGGAATCTTCGGGTCCGTCGGATTCATCACTGCGTCCTCGGCGGCCTCGCGCCAGGCGGGCAGGGCGTTGCCGGCCTCCAGGTTGATTCGCGCCGCTTCCGGCCCGGACAGGAACTTCAGGAACTCCCACGCTTCCTTCGGGTACTTCGTGGACCGCAGGATGCAGTTGCCGCCCCAGATGAAAGTTGTCGCCCGTGTTTTGCCTTTGGGCATATGCGCCAGGTCCCAGCGGAACCGCAGACCGCGCATCCGCAGAAAACGCTTGTAGGCGTACCGGCTGTCGGCAATCATCGCCACGTTGCGGCTAGCAAACAGGTCCTCGAAGTCCATGCCCAGGCTTTGCCCGGGTGTCGGCGCCACGTGATGTTTGGCCGAGAGGTCCACATAGAACTGCAGGCCCGCCACCGACTCCGGCATATCCATCGTGCAACGGGTGCGGTCTTCATTCATGATTTCGCCGCCGTTCATCCACACCCAGGCAGGCCAGCGGTTGTAGGCGTTGGGATTGGCGGTGCCGAAGATGTCGGTGTGGCCGTCGCCGTCTACGTCGATCGTCAGTTTCCTGGCGGTTTCCAGGTAATCCTCCCACGTCCAATCCGGTTTCGGGTACGGCACGCCATACTTGTCGAACAGGTCCTGGTTGTACAGCATCACGATCGAGGAAAAGTCCGACGGCAGTCCCAACAACCTGTCCTGATGCCTCAGCCCGTCCAGCACCTGCGGGTAATACCGCGTCTCATCGAACGTTTTGTCTTCCCGTATAAAGTCGTCCAGAGGAAGAAGCACGTCCTTGGCGGCGTAGAACGGGAAGTTCTGCTGGGTCACGTGGATCAGGTCCGGCGCGATGTGCCCGGCGATCAGAGTCAGAAGTTTCGCATCGTAGCCCTGGTCGCCCAGGCTCTCGTTCATCACGATTTTGATGTTGGGGTGGGCGCGTTCGAAGGCGGGAATCAGGTCTTCGTGGTACAGTTTCAGGAACTCGGGGGTCGCGTAGTTGTAGAAGGTGAGGGTAACAACTCCGTCTTCCACAGGTTGTTTGCGCCCGGCGCACCCGGCCAGGGCGACAACCGACAGCACGATGATGCAGAGCCGTACAGGAAGATGGCGAACCGACCGGAAAAACATGACTTGCCTCTTGCAAATGATTATATAATTATGGTATTCTAAGGCAAGATAGAAGGGCTTCTCCCTTCCGCGCTCTTTACGACCGGTTGGACCGTTGTGATGAAAGCCGACCCGAGCGTCATTCCGGATTGTCCCGTGCTGGACCCCGCCAATCCCATGCCGAGGTACCTGCAAGTGCGCGACTGGCTCGCCGGCCGCATCGAGTCCGGGCTTCTGGAAAAAGGAGCCAAACTCCCCGCGGAAAAGGAATGGGCGCCCGCGCTGGGCGTCAGCCAGATGACCCTCAACCACGCCATCCAGGCGCTCGTTAAAGAGGGTCTCGTCTTCCGCGAGGTCGGGCGCGGCACCTTTGTCACGGACCACGATCCCGTCGCCGAACCGGTGCACATCGGCCTCGTTCTGCACTGGCGCAAGGAGTCCGACGGCGGACACTACGGCACCACCATGCTCCACGGCATCTACCACGTTGCCGCGGAACAACCCGCAAGGTTTTCCTTCGCCTGGGGCGATCCTTCCGAGGACGAACCCCAGGACTACTACATAAGACTGGCCGCCGACCATCAGGTGGATGGCCTTCTTCTTCTCATCCCTCCCGCACATGCTTTGCCGCAAATGCTCGCTCTGCAGGAAGCCGGGATTCCCTTCATCGTCGTTGGCGCGTCGTGGGAATCTTATGCTCTTCCGTGCGTGGACTTCGACAACAATGCCGGCGCCGAGCTGGCAGTGCGTCACTTGTTGACGCTCGGACATCGCCGTATTGGACTGGTGAACGGAGCCATGTACCTCCGAAGCACCCTGGCTCGAACAAACACGTTTCACCGCGTTCTTCAGTCCGAGAACATTCACTTTCATCCCGACTGGGAAATCACGGCGTCCTCCTTCACCATGGACGCCGAAAGCGCCGGCAAACTGAAAACCCTCCTGCGCTCCTCGGACGGCCCCACGGCCTACTTCGCCGCGGGATACTACCTGTGCACGCAAACAGTGGAGATGATACAGGGAGTGGGACGAAGAATCCCCGACGACATATCCGTTGTCGGCTTCGGAGACCCCTTCACGGCGGCTTACATGTCGCCTCCGCTGACGACCATCCGGCATCCCATCGAGGCGCTCGGCGAGTTGGCAGTTGAACGCTTGCTGATAGGTGTTCGCGAAGGTCGCTCAGGTCGCGAAACCGACCTCCAACCTGTGGAGTTCGTGGAACGACGCTCCACCTCTCAACCCAAACACGCATGAATCGGCAAGCCGTCGGCACACGGACATCAAGCCCATGCCGCTGACGGCAAGCCGAATTCTACTCCCAATGGAGTCACAAGAAAAATGATCAACATTAAGTGGCTCGGTGTTATGGTTCTCGCGCTTGTCGCGACCACCGGGGCGTATGCCCAGAACATGGTCGGCCAACCGACAAACCTGACACCCGGCTTCAAGTACACGGAACTCTGGGGCAAGATCGCCTGGGACGGTTCCAAGGTCAGCTTCACCAGCCTAAAAGGCAAGGTTGATGGAACCGGCCTGGACAAGGACTGCTATGTCGCGACCCCGGACGGCACCATCCTCACCAAGGCCTCGCCGAGGCCGAAAAACGCCGAGGAGTGCGGATGGCTGTCTCCGGACGGCTCCAAAGTTGTGCTTCACGCCTTCACCGCCGCGGCCGGTGGTGAAAGCGGTGCGACCGAGATTTATGTCGTGGACCTCGCCACCGGCGTGTCCACCCAGATGACATACAACACGGCTTACGACGCCTATCCGGCGTGGAGCCCGGACGGCTCGAAGATTCTCTTCCTCTCCCAGCGGGGTGTGACGGGAACCCAGAGCTACCAGGTGTTCGTGATGGACGCCGACCGGCCTGAGGACACCCCGGCCAATCCGACCGGAAATATCCCGGTCCAGCTGACCAATCCTCAAGGCGTCGACACGTCCACCAAAGCTCAGTGCGTGCGCGCTATCTGGTCCCCGGACAGCACAAAAATCCTCTTCCTCGGAAGCGGTTGGGTCGATGCTCCAAGAACGGAGCTCTACATCATGGATGCGATCGACACCGACTATGACAAATGGGGACAGAACCTGGTCCGCCTGACCGACAACATCAACATCCGTGGAACGCAGGTGACCCTTGCCGATCCGGTTCAATACTTCGATGGAGGACGCGTGTTCTTCACGATGGGCGACCGCGCCGGCAAGTTCAACATCTACTCGCTGGACCCCACGGGAACGAACAAGGACATCTGGCAACAGACCGCCGGACCCTTCCAGGCTGACTTCATCTGCCCGAGCGGCAACCTGAAAATGATGGCCCGCATCAGCGTTGATGACAACACCAACGCTGGTATCGGCGTGGCTAACACCGACGTCGCCATCTACAGCCTGGTCAACGACAACACCCCCGGCAACCTGAACGGCACGCTGGTGTCGCAGGTCGGCCAGCCCGCTCCGGGTTACTATGTCAAGCTCTACAACGGCTACAACACAACGCCGGTAGCCCAAACCCTCACCGACGAAAACGGCCACTACGAGTTCACCGGCCTGCGACCGGGCGGGTACTACGTCGAGTTCACTTCCGACGACACCTACCCGATCCAGATCAGCACGGTCAACCGCGGCGTCATCGTTCCTCCGGGAGGCACGACGGTTCAAAACGCGTTCACGTCACCGCGCGCGGCTCCCCGCGTGCGCGGCGTCATCCCCACCATCAAGGGCGCCAACGTCAGCATCCGCTGGGTGGTGAACCTGGAATCCTCCCTGCCCACCGGATGGACCTACGTGGGCTTCAACATCTACCGCGGCGCCACCGAAAACGGCCCGTGGACCAAACTGAACACGGAACCGATTTCCAAGATCGGCCCGTATGAGTACGTGGACACGACCGCCACCGACCTGCTCCACTCGTTCTACACGATGACCACGGTCACCACCGACGGCGCGACCACACTGGAAAGCATGTACGCGGACGTGGGACAGGCCGCGAACAACCTGCTTTACAACGCCAATTACGAAATCGACAACACAACCACCGGCCGACCGGACGGTTGGGTTCCGGCGATGTTCGGCACCGGCAACAACAGTACGCTGGAAACCGGGACGGAAGACAAAATCGAGGGCGCCAAGTCCATGCTTCACCGGCTTGGTGACATCACGACCGCCAACTGGGACATCTACGCCCACACGGACCTTCCGTACTGCGTGCCCACCGATTCGGATTCGATGTACATCAACGGCACCTACAGCCGGTTCATCGACACACCGGACGCCACCACCAAGGCGAGCACCAACTTCGCCTACTCCATCACCGAGCCGAACGCGGCGATTCCCGCCTGGTACGATGCCGGCTTCAAGTCGAACATCCCCGTCAGCGCATCTGGCGGAACGAACTGGGACTGGCTGTACAACACGAACAGCCAGGCGCCGTACGAGTTCGCGACCTACATCCGCGTGTCCACCTACATGCTGGGAACCACAACTTCCACGCCGAAGGTGACCCGCACCCTGTTCGACGACACCCGTTACCAGGTTAAGCGCGTCGGACCGACCGGCGCCGTCTGGGGACGAGTGATGGACGCGGCCGGCAACGGCGTGGCCGGCGTAACCATCACTGATGGAACACGCACCACCGAATCGGGTCCCAACGGAGCCTGGGCTCTGCGCAAGGTTCCGACAGGACCGGCAACGATTACGATCAGTTATCCGGGACAGGCGCCGATTGTTGAGACCGTCAGCAATATCGGCGGTTACCGTTTCCCGACCGACCACAAGTACAGCACAGTAATCCCGATGTCCGCAGGCGGCAGGATTCTCCTGCCCAGCGGCCAGCCTGCCGAAGGCGCCACCGTGCGACTGCTGATCGGCAACATCTCGACACTGGGTTGGGAAGACAACTACGAAGCGGTAACGAACGCCAACGGTGAATACACCTTTGACTTCTCCGATCCGGTTCCCAACGACCTGACGCAGTCCTGCTACGTCATCGTCACCAAGGCCGGCTACCAGGCCGTCTCCCAGAGCGGCAAGTACCTGGCCAAGGCCGGACGCACCAACTTCAACATGACGCTGGGCCGCCCGGTTCCGATCATCGAGATCGCCAGGGCCACAACCGCCCCGACCATCGACGGAGTTGTGAACGCCGCTGAATGGTCCAGGTCCGCCGAGATATCGCTGGACTGGAAGGTTGGAGCCACCGTGCCGCCGGACGTGACCACCAAGGCATACGCCCTGTGGGACGACAACAACGTCTACTTCGCGTTCGTCTGCAACGAACCGAACCTCGCCGGAATCACCGCTCTGGCCTCCGGCCTCGACTCGCAGTCGCCCAGCCTCTGGGCCGACGACAACGTGGAACTCTTCCTGGATCCGATGGCCAGCGTCGGCCTCGGCTACGGCCGCGAAGTCTGGCAGATCGGCGTCAACAACAATATGACGGCGATCGGCTGGAACGACGGCACCATCCGCGTGGGCCCGGTGGCTCAGTCCTTGCGCCAGGTGGAATCCATCTGGTCGCTGGCGCCGATGACCTCACAGGACGCCGGCAAGAGCACCTGGTCCGTTGAGTTCTCGATTCCGTACGGCGACCTCAGCCAGAACGCCATGTACATCGAACCGCCGGCTCTCGGCGACGAATGGCGCGGCCTGTTCTGCAGAGTTCGCAACCAGGACGGGCAGGCTTCGGCCAGCAGTTACATCGCCGGACCGTACTACACGTCCGACTTCGGACTGCACAACACCCTGAAGTTCGTTCAGAACGCCACACCCAAACCAACACTGGGCGACCTGAACGGCGACGGCTCCATCACCGCGGCTGACACGGTCATCGCGATCAACATCGCGGCTGGCCGCGAGGCCCTTGGAACCCGCCTCTCGGTGGGTGACATCAACGGTGACGGCAAGGTTGACATGGTTGACGCCGCGCGCATCCAGCGCAAGGTGAACAACCTGGACGCCTTCTAGGAAAAACCGTCCGTCTCCTCCTCCTCCCGGCTCATCACCGGAAGGAGGAGGGACGGACACCCAGGCACCGGGCAACATACCGGAGGAAAGAATGAAGAACATCAAGACGAAGAACCGGGCATTCACGCTGATCGAACTGCTGGTGGTTATCGCGATCATCGCGATCCTGGCCGCCATCCTGTTCCCGGTGTTTGCCAAGGCCCGCGACCGCGCCAAAGCCACCTCGTGCCTCTCCAACCTGAAGCAAATGGGCGTGGCGGCGAAAATGTACGAAAACGACTACGACGACAAACTGGTCCCGTACGCCCAGCACGATACTTCCACCCGTTTCACCAAACTGCTGGAACCCTACACCAAGAACCTCGAAATCTTCACCTGCCCGTCGGACCTGTTGAAGCGCGACAAACTGAACACCGCCATGTACCCGCCTTACCCGACCACGTACGGCGTCAACTGGTACATCACCAGCGCTTCGGGCAAGTACGGGAACACCGTCAATCCCGGCCGGCCGACTTCCTACGTGAAGGATCCCTCCGGCACCGTCTGGTCGTGCGACTGCGCCGTGATGGACCCCGCCACCGCCGGCCGACCCGCCAATGAGTGGAAGGAAGACCGCAGACTGGCCGTAACGGCGGATATCTACTACTTCTACCTTCCGTGGGATACCACCGGTTGGAGCGGCGGCGGATTGGCATTCGTGCGCCCGTTCCCGCGCCACGCCAAGCGCCTGAACGCCATGTTCTTCGACACGCACGCCGCGTCGATCGACTGGAGCCAGATTCCCACCCAGGCCGGCGACAACGGCAAGCCCGGCAACATCTTCGACAACTTCCCGGGCTAGACAGCGGAAAAGGACACAAGCCATGTCACTTGAGAATCCTTCCATCGTCCTCACCGGTGATGGACGCGTGGAAGTGGTGGAGTTCCCGGTCCCGGATTTGCCCGACCGGCACGCTCGCGTAAGGCTCTCCGTGGGCGCTGTGAGCACGGGAACCGAAACCACAATGATTAGCAATTTGAGGGCCAACCCCCGCGAACTCGAAAAGCCCTGGCACATCGGATATACCGGTGCCGGATACATCGAGGAGGTAGGCCCCGAAGTGACAGGGCTCGCTCCCGGAACCCCTGTCGCCACCTACGGAGGTCCGTACGTCTGGCATTCGCGCCATGTCTGTGTGTCCCCGAACCTTATCGTGCCGACCACACTGCCTTTGGAACAGGCCGCGTTCTGCGGCATCGGAGCCGTGGCGGTGCACGGTGTGCGGAATGCGCATATCCATCTCGGGGAGCGTGTGGGAGTTATGGGACTGGGCGTGTTAGGACAAATAAGCGCCCAGTTCGCCCGCGCGGCGGGGGCGTGGGTCATCGCCTCCGATCCCATCGAAACCAGACGCGATATCGCCGCTGAACTCGGCGCCGATGTGGTGGTCTCGCCCGACGAATGGGAGGCCGCTGTTCAGGAGTTCACCAACGGCACCGGTCTGGATGCGGTTCTGTGCGTCGCTGGAACGCCGGATTCCAGTGTTCCCGCCGTGCAGGCCCTGCAGGCCGTTCGATTCCAGGGCCGGGTGGTCCTGGTCGGCAACGTAAAAACCGAGTGGCCGCGCGAGATGATGTTCTCGAAGGAAGCAACCGTGATGGTCTCCCGTGCCACCGGCCTCGGACGCTACGATCCCGTGTACGAAGCCGATAGCGTGGATATCCCCATCACCACGGCCCGATGGACCGAAGGCCGAAACCTCGAAACCTTTGTGCGTTTCGCGGAAGCGGGGCGCGTGCGCGTTGAACCGCTAATCTCCGCCCGCATGTCCGTCTACGATGCCTCGGCCGCGTACGACCGACTGATGAACCAACCCGACCAGACACTCGCCATCGTTCTCTCTTTTGACAATGACTGATCTTGATACGGAAACACAATTAAGAAACACAACGCTGGACAAACCTTCCGCGCGTTCCAACGGAAGTTGCCCCGTCCCCTCCAGCATCGCGGAACTCGAGGACTGCCTTTCCCAGCCGACCGCAGGCGCTCTGAAAGCCCTGGAACGGCTGAACGGCGACATCCTGGTCCTTGGTGTGGGCGGCAAGATAGGACCCAGCCTCGCCCGCATGATCCGCCGCGGTTTTGACGAACTGGGCCGCACGGACAGGGTCATCGGCGCCGCCCGGTTCTCCAATCCCGAACTGATCGCCTCTCTGAATCAGCACGGCATCGAAACCGTTCAGGTCGATTTGATGGACCGGGACGCCATCGACCGCCTGCCGCACGTGGAAAACGTGATTTTCATGGCCGGGTTCAAGTTCGGCGCCACACAGTGCCCGGAACGCACGTGGGCAATGAATGTGCTGGCTCCCGCCTGGGTGGCCGAATCGTTCGCCGGTTCGAGGCAGTTGGTGTACTCCACCGGTTGCGTCTACCCCAATGTGCCGGTCGAATCGTCCGGTTCGCTGGAGGACGACCCTCTGGAACCGATCGGCGAATATGCCAACACCTGCATCGGGCGCGAGCGCGTTTTTGAGTGGTTCGCGGGACAGAAGGGCTCGCCGCTCTCCATTTACCGGCTGAACTACGCCGTCGATTTGCGCTACGGTGTTCTGGTCGATATCGCCGAAAAGGTAGCCACTGGCAAGCCGGTGGACGTTACGATGGGCTACGCGAACGTGATATGGCAGGGAGACGCCAACGCCCGCGCTATCCAGTGCCTGCAACTGGCGTCCATTCCGCCTTTCGTGGTCAATATCACCGGCCCGGAGAAGTTAAGCGTTCGCGAGGTAGCCCACCGCTTTGGCGAACTCCTCGGCCGAAAGCCGGTCATCGTCGGAGAGGAAGGCCCGACTGCCCTGCTGAGCGACGCGGGCCTCTCACAAAGGCTGTTCGGACCACCGGAAGTCTGCGCGGACCGCTTGATAGAGTGGGTTGCCGCCTGGCTGTTGAACGGCCGCCCCACCCTTGGCAAACCGACCCACTTCGAAGTTATCGACGGACGATACTAAACCACAGAGGCACAGAGACACAGAGTTTTGTTTTTTGTCTTTGATGTGTTCATATGAAGGACATCCGGTCATACAGGCATACACCAAAGATATTTCGCTTGTTCGTCTCTGTGCCTCTGTGTCTCTGTGGTATAAAAAATGAACATCAGAACACACCTGCTACAAGGTCAGGTCATCCCGGCGATTCCGCTGGCGTTGACCGCCGAACGGAAACTCGATGAGGAGCGTCAGCGAGGGCTGGCGAGGTATTACGTTTCAGCCGGTTCCGGGGGACTTGCCGTCGGCGTCCATTCCACCCAGTTCGCCATCCGCGATCCGAAGGTCGGCCTTTTCCGTCCGGTTCTGGAAATCACCTCCCGCGCCATCGACGAGGCAGTTGGGAACAGGCCGTTCATCAAGGTCGCCGGCATCTGCGGGCGCACGGACCAGGCGCTCAAGGAAGTTGATACAGCCCTGGAACTCGGATACCACGCGGGCCTGCTGAGCCTCGCCGCCTTCGCGAAGGATCCCGATGCTGTTGTTCTGAAACACTGCCGCGAGGTGGCGGAGGCCGTGCCGGTCATCGGGTTTTACCTTCAACCGGCGGTCGGCGGGAGGGCGTTCTCTTACGATTTCTGGCGCGGATTCGCCGAGATTCCCGGCGTTGTCGCCGTCAAGATCGCGCCCTTCAACCGCTACCAGACGCTGGATGTGGTGCGCGCTGTGGTTGAGACCGGGCGCGACGACATCGCCCTGTACACCGGTAACGACGACAACATCATAATCGATCTCTTCACGAAGTTCCGCTTCCGGGTAAGCGGCCGCGTGGTCGAGCGCCGCATCGTTGGCGGACTTCTCGGCCAGTGGGCGGTTTGGACAAGAACTGCCGTGAAGATGCTGGAGGAGATCAAGATCGAGCGGGAGAAGGATACCATCACCGCCGAATGGCTGACGCGCGCGGCGGAACTGACCGACGCAAACGCCGCCGTGTTCGACGCCGCCAACCGGTTCCACGGGTGCATTCCGGGAATCCACGAGGTTCTGCGGCGCCAGGGCCTGCTGGCGGGAACGTGGTGCCTCGATCCTAATGAATGCCTGTCGCCCGGTCAGGCGGAGGAATTGGACCGCGTGATGAGCGCTTATCCGCATCTGACCGACGGCGCCGACTGATTGTTTCGTGAATCCTTCCGTCCGAAAGGAAGTGCCATGTCCCGATTATCCATTATCCTCGCGGCCCTCGTGCTGACGGCCGCACCGCAAGCCCTCGCCGCAAAGGGCAAACCGTTCACGGATTACATCAGGCGCGTGAACGCCTTTCCGCGCGCGAAGCTCGCACCGCACCCCAGGCTATTGCTGACACCGAAGGAACAACAACGCGTGCGGTCCGCCATCGCGACGCCCGAAGGAAAACCGTACTGGGATGCCGTGTGCAAAGCCGTCGATACCTACCGCAAAGCCGAGTTGATTCCCGATCCGGCTCCGTTCAAGGACGGCAAGTGGACCATCGAAGAGTGGCGGCGCATCGTCAACGCGGGCGGCGACATGCAGAACAAGGTCGTTTCCTGCGCCTTCAAATACGTGATGACACGCGATCCTGCCGACCTGGCCGAGGCCAAACGCTGGACCATGAACGCGGCCGGTTGGAATCCCAACGGCCCCAGCGGTATCGAAGGCGTGGACCACCCGGCGCACGACGTTCTGCGCGCCCTCTGCGTTTCCTACGACTGGCTGTACGACCAGTGGACGCTGGACGAAAAGGCGAAGATTGTCGACAGCATCACCAAACGCGGTCGCGCCCTGTACAGGCACCTCAAGCCGTACACGTACGATTCCTGGAACAACCATCCGTGGTTCCAGACCACCGCCATGGTGGATGCCGGCCTCGCAATAGCCGACGAAGTGGAGGAAGCCGACGCCTGGTGGCGCTACGGCAGTGAATTGTACTTCACCGAATATCTGCCGCTCGGCGGTCGCGACGGAGACTGGCACGAAGGAACGCATTATGTTTCCTACACGCTCATTTTTGTTTACGAATGGGCCAACGACCTGCTGACCTCCACCGGAATAAACGCCTACGACATCGACTGGCTCAAGAAGGTCGGCTATTTTCGGCTGTACACGGCTCCGCCGATGGGCGGAGGCATCCACTTCAACGACAACAATGTTCGGCCGCCGGACGCCTGGGACCGCATGACCGCCTTCAACGCCGCACGAACGACGCGTGATCCGGTGTTGCAGTGGTACGCGGAATCCATGCAGACGCAACCGCCCTCCAATGCGCTTCCCGCTCTGTACACCGTGATATATCGCGACGCCACGGTGGAGCCGGCGCCGCCGGGACCGCTGTTGCCGAAATCCGTGTGGTTCCGCGATTCCGGCTGGGTGGTATTCCGGGGCAATGTGGCGCGCTCGGACGACGTTCAGTTCGGCCTCAAGGCCGGGCCGTATCTCTCCGCGCCGGGAAACAAGGGGCATGATCACCCCGATCAGGGCTCGTTCCTGATCAATCATCTCACCGAACCGCTTATCGTCGATTCCGGGTATTACGACTGGTACGGCAGTCCGCACCACAACAACTGGACCTTCACGCCGAAAGCGCACAACACCTTCGTCATCGACGGAAAACCGCAGATGACGGCCACCCAGGGCGCGGACGGCAAGGTGACGGCTTTCATCGGCGGAAACAACAGTCCGTCATTCGTGGAATGCGAGTCCGCGGCGGCTTATCCGAAGGACACACTGAACTCCTGGCGACGGCAGGTGGTGTTCATCAGGCCGGACGTATTCGTGATCCGCGATGTTGTGAAACCGGTTCAAAAATCGGTCGTGGAAATGCTGTTGCACGGACCGAACGAGTTCGCGGTAGCCGGTCGGACTCTGGCCGTCAAGAACCAGAAAGCGGCGCTGACGGGCCTGATTGCCGCGCCCAACGACCTCAGAATCACCCAGTGGGGGGGCTTCCCGGAAGACGCTCAGCCGGAGCGCAAGAAACCCGAAAACTTCCCGGACCAGTGGCACCTCACCGCCGCGACCGGCGAACCCGTGGTCGATACGGTGTTCCTCAGCGCCTTCTGCACGCGTGAAAATGCCAAACTCGAAATCAAGCGCTGGGCCACGCCCTCGCACGACGCCTTTACGCTGATCGTTGACGGCAAGGAATGGCGGATGTCCTTCAGCGATGGAGACAACATCGGCGCCGGAGTGGTCGTTTCGGAGGTGAAGTCGACAACCACGGTGCGCCAGATTCTTCTGGCAAACACGAAATATCACGTAGAGAACAGACGCCTCGTATGGAAAAGCGCCGTACCCGCCGACATCAGCGGTGTCCGCAGGGGAATCGATCTCGTTGCTTTTGAGGTGCGTATGCGCCAGGCCGGCCGTGTCAGCATCGGCGCTTCCGCGGAACCGAAGTCGGTTACCGTGGACGGCAAGCCCGTCAAGTTCGAGTGGAACGCCAAGGAACAGGCGGTTTCGTTTGTTCTTCCGGACGGCACAAGCCGCGTGGTGGTGAAGTAGGGGTAGCAGGTGAACCTATGCCGAGCCGGTCCGGTTCCCCTCCTTTTCAAGGAGGGGCAAGGGGTGGTTGCCCTGTCTGACCTCCCAAAAACCACCCCCAACCCCTCCTTGAAAAGGAGGGGAGCAGAAGGGCGGTACAGGCGTGGTTCTGGTGGTTGTGTAGAAAGAAACCGGGTCCGTACCGGCCCCTGGCTTCATCACGGAATATTCCCCTGGCTGAACGAAATAATCGCGAACCACGACAGCCCTACCCACAGGCCAATCAGTCTTGAACCGAGTCCCTCCGCTAACATCGTGCCTCCACCGCCACAAAATGTCGCACGGAAGGTAGCAATCAGCGACAAGGCCAGCGTCGGCAGTACCAGTGCCAGAAGGAATAAACCGTCAAGCGAGGGATTAAGCGGATGGGACCCGACAGCATAGGGAAGGCACCGATCCTTCAAACCAAGCCTAGAAATGCCCACAGCAAGGCCGCGTGACCGACATAATCCCACTTGGAAGAATCTCCTCCGGTTCCTGAGAACATCGCATACTCCCTTACTTCCCCGCCTGATGGTGGAACAGCAGGTCGCCGTCGCCGCCGGTACCATAGCGCGTGTACAGCCAGGAGATGCCAATCAGCGCCAGGCCCAATCCGCCGAACGACAGCACCCGGTACGGCAGATCCTGCGAAGCCATATCGAACAGGAACACCTTCACTGCCGTGGCGCCGGCCAGCGCCAAGCCCAGCAACCGCACCGCGCGGATTTCCTTCCACACGCCGCCCACCAGCAGAACCACCGCCGAGAGCGCCCACAAGATGGAAATACCCACCTGCGCCGCGCGGTCCCACTGCCCGAACGACTCGCGGTTCATCCAGAAGAAATGCCACGTTTCGTGCGTCAATCCCCACAGGGCAACCAGCGGCGCCGCAAGCAGAGCGATGCGCTGGACCGGAATCTCGTCGGCCTCGCCTTCGCCCGATGCGCACATGGCAAGCAGAATCGTAAGCGCGGCGAAAGCCATCACGCGCAGGTTCACCACCGGCATCCACGTGACGCCGGCCGTGCGGACATCGGCTTCCAGCAGGGACAGGACCGCCAAACCCGCCACGAGGTAGCCGAAGACCCTCAGCCGTTTCGTTTCCATCGCCCGGCCCGCGACCAGCAGGGACGCGGCATACACGCACCAGACGGTGATCGAAATCATCATCGGCGCGGGATTGTCCGGGAAAAGACCTTCGTGGTACGCCTGCATGATCGCGAGGGTGGCGGTCCACAAAACGATTGCGTGTGACACCAGGGGGAGCCAGCCGACCGCGGTTCGTTCCTCGGTGTCCGGCCCGGTTTCGGCGCGGCGTCCCATCCAGGCGATCGCCGCCAAACCCGCGGAGGCGAACAAGTATGCCGCCAGGCGCAGGTTCCAGAAAGCCGGTACGGTATCGGGAAGATCCGGAAACGCGGCCGTCGTAATGAACGGCAGAACCGCCGCCAGCGCCGATACAGAGACGGCGGAGTGGCGGAACGGTTGCCGCTTCATCCACAAACCACCCGCGTACTTGCCTGCTGAATAAACGGCCCACACGACAGCCGTCAGATAATACGGAGCGCCCGGCGTGGATGCCAGCCCCGGCAGGTAATCAAGCCGGAATGCCAGCAGGATTTCCTGCATGATGAACCACGCTCCGGCCAGAATCGCCAGGATGCCGTACGCTTGCGCGGCCGGTTCCTTCTTCTCGTTCTTCGGATCGGAAAGGAACACCATCACGGCGCTCGAGAGGGCGAACGCCAGCACCGTCAACGCGCGCGGATTCACAATCAGCGGCGCCCGTCCCTCGCTCCACAGGGACGCCCAGATGACGCCCAGCAGAGCGATGAACCACACCGTCGGCGCCGCATACCGAAGAACCTTGCCGGTATACCTCTGCGCAATCCAGCACAACACGGCCGCCTCCACGCTTAAGGCGATGACGAGGCTTTCCGACCGCAGTTGCGCGGCAAGAGCGCAGGTGGCGAAAAGGGCCGCGATTCCCACCGCCGCCTCGCGGAGCATTTCGCCGGATTCCGAACGCGTGTACAGCCACCACGCCAGACCGACCTCGCACAAAGCCGCGATTGCCAGGAACGCGCCGGGGACGCTGCCGAGGTGGTTGTGCAGAAGCGCCTGCCCCGCCGAGGCATATAGAACCGAGGCCGAGCAAAATAGCAGGGCGTCGGTTTCCTTCGGCTTAACTTCCTTCAGGAACGACGGGGCTATACTTACCGCCGCGTAAGTCAGGTAGTAAAGCGTGAAGAAGAGGAATACCGTCCACTCGGCTCCCGAAGACCCTGTGTCCAAACTCCACCCGAAGAGAAGCAGAACCAGGGCTGTGAATGCCAGCCATTGATTCGCCACCCAGCGTTTATGCAAGGCAACCGCCAGTATGCCCGCGTTGAGCACCAGCAGGTAGGTAAGGAACGGCACAACGGAACCTCCGGGTCCCCCAGTCGGGGACAACACAGCCGGAGCGAGGAAGCCGCCCAGCGTGGCGATGAGGCTCAGCGCCTGTGTGTCGTATCGTACCGCCAGGTACACGCCCAGTGCGGCCACGGCGGCGAGTCCGAGAAGTGCCAACTCGAACGGCAGGATGCCGTATTTGTCCGAGGCCGCCCAGGTGTTGAGATACAGGATCGCCAGGCCGCCGCCGGTCATGCTGGCCGAGAACGTTTTCTCGCGATCACTGGTCCACTCCCCGATCACCAGGAACGCCGCGCCGAACAATACGCCGATCGCAACCTTCGCCCAGTCGCCCAGGAATTGCCACGCGTAGGCCAGGAAGAATGCCACGGCGAGGAACGAAAATGCCACGCCGACCCACAGCGCCCAGCGCCCGCCGACGATGGCCTCCCAGTCCGGGCCCTTCACGCCGGCCAGCAGTTCCGATGCGGGCGCCTGCCGGGGTTGATCCGGCGCCGGCGCGAAAATCATCTGCGTGGCTGGAGCCTGCGTTTTCGGCGGTATCGGCGGCGTCGGTTCCAGGCGACTTGCCGGGGTCGTCACCGGCTGGGGCGTGTGCGCCTGCGCGGCCTGCTCCACGCGCTGAACCCGTTTGGCCAGCGTCTGCAACTCCATCTCCAGCCGCGACACCCGCTCTTCCAGGGGATTGTTCTGCTCTTCCATCGGACTCTCCCTCCTCCGATTCGCAATCGGACGGACATCTAACCCGATGATAGGTCACTTGCGGGCACGCGCACAGGTGGCGTAAGGAGCAATTTGAGCAGGCACTGGGTACCGGCTTTCCGGTACCCTCACAGCCCGTACCGGTTCGCGATGAGCGCGGCTTCGGTGCGCGTGTTGACGTGCAGTTTGGAGAGGATGGACGACACGTGGTTCTTCACTGTGCGCTCGCTGAGGAACAGTTCCTCGGCTATATCGCGGTTGCGCTTGCCCCGGCCCAGCATCTCGAGGATCTCTACCTCGCGCTTCGTCAACTCGGCGAACACTTCCTTGTGCTTCTCGAGGAACGAGGATTGCCGCGTGAATTCGGCCAGCACCCGCGACACCAGCGCCGGCGGCAGAACCCCTTCGCCGCGCGCCGCAGACCGCACCGCCTCGACAACCTCCGGCAGAGTTGCCGACTTCAGCACGTAGCCGATCGCGCCGGCTTTCAACGCGCCAAACACCTTCTCGTCGTCATCGAAGTTCGTCAGCGCCACCACCGCCGATTCCACGCCGGCCTCGCGAATGCGCCGCGTCATCTCGATGCCGTCCAGGTTCGGCATCTGGATATCGGTCAGCACAACGTCGGGTTTCTGGTAGCAGACAATCCTCAAACCTTGCTCGCCGTCCGCCGCCTCGCCGACCACGTCCATATCCGGCTGAAGGCGCAGGAGTTCGGCCAGCGTGCTACGCAGAAGGCTCTCGTCCTCAATCAGCACGACTCGGATGCGTTCCACGGCTTTTCTCCTTTCTTCCCAGCGGGCGCGACGGCAACCACGCGGCGACTTCGGTCCCTTCGCCGGGCGCCGATGTCACCGAGCACGAACCGCCGAGGCTCTCCGCGCGCGACTTCATCAGCCCGATGCCGGTCCCCGGTTCCATTGTATCTGCATCGAAGCCCCGTCCGTTGTCGCGCACGCGCAGTTCGCATCCGTCTTCTCGGCTGTCGATCGACACTGTGAGGGTTGCCGCATCCGCGTGTTTCCAGGCGTTCGTTATACTTTCCTGCGCAATCCTCAGCGCCGCGTGGCGGCACCGGGGCGGTATCGGTTCCGAGCCCTTCCAACGCACTTCCACCGGAATCCCCGCGCGTTCGCCCAGAGATCGCAGGTACTTGTCGAAGCGTGCATTGAAGTCCGCGTCTGTATCCTCGTCCGCGCGCAGATCGCGCACGAGGAACCGGATTTCGTCGGACACCCGGCGCACGGCTTCCCTCTGCTCCACACCGATGCTTGCCGCGCGTTCCGGGTCGTCGGCGCGCACCGCCTCCGCAAGATCCAGCCTTCGCGCCATCAGCACCAGGTCGTGCTGGATGCCGTCGTGCATCTCGGCGCTCAATTCGCGCTGGTATTCGCTCACCGCCAGGCGTTCCCGCAACCGCCCGGCCTCTCTGCCCACGAAGCTCACCAGCGAGGCCAGCAACAGCAGGAAGAACACGCGAAACACGATTGTCGCGGGGTGTTCGGCTTCGGGATGCAGGTCGGACGGCGCCATCGTCCACAGTTCGCCCGCCATCCCGGTGGCAATGTATCCCGCCGCGCTCAACACGCCGACCAGCAGGGACTGCCAAAGCGTCAGCATAAACGCGGCGTAGATAATCGGTACGGCGTACAACAACGAGATCGGGCTGTAGGGGTACTTCAGCAGGGCCAATACGGTGGTGAGCCACACGATGTCGATGAGCGGCCAGAGGATTGCCCATCGCGGCGACAGCCGACCGAACATCGTGACATACGTGCGAACGAGCAGATAAGACAGAATGCCGAGGCTCATCGCCCGAAGCGCACCGGCTTCGCGCGCCGGCATGGGTTCTGAACCGAAAGTGACACCGAACAGCGTCCACAGCCGCGAAAACGGCACACACACCCAGATATGCGCGGCAAAGATCGCGTCAATCCGCCTGCGAAAAGTCCGGTCTATTTGGTCGGGATACATCATTTACCACAAAGACACAAAGGCACAAAGAATGTGAATCTCTATTACGGCTCATCGACTCCAAATCTGCGAACGATGGTGCGCGGATCTTATAATAAGACTCTCGGTTCGGCTTTGTGTCTTTGTGCCTTTGTGGTAAAAATCACATCATGCCCGCCGCAACCTTGAGTATCAATCCCGCGTCGTCGATCGTCAGCTCGCCGTCGCCGTGCGTTCTGCCGCCGGTTCCGGCCCACGGGAAAATGTCCGCGCGGTTCTTCGACGGCGTATCCACCGGGTCCACTCCTGCGAACATCCGCAAGGCAAGCGCCGCGTCCCGAAGTGTCACCTGGCCGCTGGCATCCGTGTCGCCGAATGGCCACGGCAGGGCGAAGTCCACGCCAGGCACGTCCGCGCCGGGCACCACGGTTACCGTGATGGTTCCTGTTGAACTGACGGTGTTGCCGGTTACCGCGTAGGTTCCGGCGGGAAGGTTGGAGATACGGTAGGAGCCGTCGATTCGCGTGGTGCCGGTCTTGGTCACGGGTCCCACGGCTCTCACGGGCGCGAGGGCCACGGGTACGCCGTTGCTGGTCAGACGCCCTGTGATGCATCCCACCGTTGCCGAGCGCGTATTCTGGTCAAGCAGTGTCGCGGGAGCGTTGATGCGTCCGAATCCCAGCGTCTGGTTCCAGCCGCCGTTCGCGACTGTGGTTACCTTGTCGGAGCCCCGCTGAATCGCCTGCCACGTTCGGACCGCGTTTTCCTTCGTGCGCGGAAGGTTGTTCTTCTGCATGTACAATCCCGCCAGCGCCGCCACCAGCGGGCAGGCGCCGCTGGTACCGGGAGCGTAGTCGTATTTCAGGTTCAACGCGTCATCCACGTAGCCGCCCATTCCGTCCGAGGCAAGTTGCAGTTGGTACGGGTGGGTGGGGAAAGCGCCCCACACGCCGAACTGCGTGGGCATCGGGTAATCCATGCCGAACAGGTCAATCACCACCCCGGCATCAACGGCATCGCCGCCGGGCGCGCTGATGCCCACATACTCTCCGTAGTTGCTGTACGAAGCCCTGGCGTCGTATGGATCGGTTGCCGCCACAGCCAAGACGTGGTTGTTCGCGGCGGGATAAGTGGCGCGGTTTTGTCCGCCGTTGGCGGCGCTCCCGTCATTGCCGGCGGCGGCGATGACAAGCGCTCCTCGTTCCCATGCGTAGTCCACGGCTTCCTGCAGGGGGATGGAATAGACGTAATCGCCCAGGCTGATGCTCAACACGTGCGCCCCGTTGTCCACGGCGTAGAGGATTCCGTCAATCAAATCCTCGGTGGAGCCTTCCTGTGCGTCATTCAGCACCTGTATAGGCATCAACCGCAGGGGCCAAGCCAGGCCGATAGAAGCCGCGCCGGGTTGTCCACCGTTGTTTGCCGCCGCGCCCACGATGCCGGCCGTCCATGTGCCGTGCCCCACGATATCGTCGGTGATTGGGATTGGGCCGCCCTGGTCATTGCGGAAAGCAAAAGAAACCGCATGCTGACGAATCACCTGTCCGCCTTCGTCCGTGTACATGCCGGTTCCGCCGGGATTGGTGAAGTCTTCATGCGCCGGATCGATACCCGTATCCAGTACTGCCACAATCACCGAATCCGCCGGTTTCGTCGCGGCGGTGTAATATGCGCCCGGGAAGATATTCCAGGCTTCCAGCGCGCCCACGGTTTCCTGTGCCCAGGTGTACGGAAGTCGATTGCCTGCCGGAACGTCAATCTCCAGCACGCGCGTCGTGTAGTCCGGCCGCGGGTCCAGCGCGCCCCACGTCGGCTCGTTCGGCGGAGCAAGCGTCAGCAGATGCGTGCTTCCATTTCGCTCGGCATACACCACATCGGTATCCTGTTTCAATTTTGCCAGCAGGGAATCCACCGTATCGCCGGCCGGAACGGCGAGGGTGCACATACCGAACCGCGGACGTTCGCGCAGGATGGTGTAGCGCTGACGCGCGGAATCCATCGCTTCCGGCTTGAAGCGGGCCAGCACAAGCGATTTCGGCGACGGCGGAACGGCCGGTGTACCCGGAACGGCTCCGAATGCCGTTGAAGCCGATGCGCACAGTATCAATAGGGCGATCAATCTGGTCATATCCGTTTTCCTGTTATTACGAAAGGTCTCGAGTTGCGACGTTTCACTAGACCGGCGCCGGGCAGGGATTGTTCCGAGTCCCGCGCTATCATAAGCGGGAAAGGCTGGTCCCCAATCCGTGCGTTACATCGGCTGTAAAGACAATCTCCTGCCGTTCATTGAGGACGCCGTGCTGTCGCGCGGGATTCGCACCGGCACGTTCGCCGACCTGATGGCCGGGACTGTCTCCGTGGGGCGCCGGTTCAAATCGCTCGGCTTCACGGTTTACTCCAATGATATCCTCGCGTTTTCGTACGTTTTTTCCCGATCCTACATCCAGTCTACACATACACCCGCCGATTTGACGGACATGCTGGCTGAATTGAATGCCCTCCCTCCGCAACCGGGCTTCATCCACCGGCACTACAGCGAGGAAGGCACGCGAGGCGCCGAACGCCCACGGCGCTTTTTCTCAAACGAAAACGCCGCCCGCATCGATGCCATCCGCAACCGTATCGACGAGTGGCGAAGCGAAAGAGCCATCAGCGACGATGCCTTCTACGGCCTGCTGGCCTGCCTGCTGGAAGCCGTTCCCGGCGTCTCCAACACCTCCGGCACCTATGGCGCGTTTCTGAAGCACTGGGACCCGCGCGCCCTTAAACCGCTTGTCCTTGAATCTCCGGGCCCGGTCACCGGACCGGCCGGTTTCGCATACCGGCAGGACGCCGCGGACCTGGCCGGCAAGATTGTCTGTGACGTGTTGTATCTGGATCCTCCGTACAACACTCGCCAGTACGCCTCGAATTACCATATTCTTGAGACGATTGCCCGCTGGGACAACCCGGCGGTGTACGGCGTCTCGGGACTTCGTCCGTGGCGGGCGGAACGGTCTGCCTGGTGCCGCGCCGATTCCGCGCTGATGGAACTGGGCAGAATCGTGTCGACTGCCCAATGCCGGCTTCTCCTGCTGTCCTACAACTGCGAGGGCATCATGCCGCGCGAACGCATTGTGGAGACTTTGCAGTTGCGGGGAACCGTGGAAGTGCTGGAACAACCGTACCGGCGCTACCGCAGTGACCGCGACCGGGAATCGCGCCGATACGCGTCCAACGCCCGGGTTCGTGAAAGGTTGTACGTTTTGACGATTGAGGATACCATCTGATGCCTGAGCCGATGACCGACGCCCTGATCGAGTGGCTGAAGGATCCCGAACACCGCGCGTTGATGGAAGAGGAGCTTGCCGCAACGTCGGTACCGCCAGCCCCCGATTCCAACGGCGAGAACCGGGGACGCGTGGACCCTCGCAACCGGCTGAACGACATGACCGGCGCCGAGTGGGTGTTCTTCCTCAATTCTCTCGAGTCCACTTGCTACCCGACCACCGGTCCCGAGGGCTACGCGCACCGCATCCGCCGCATCCACCCGTCGCCCAAACCGCCTCAGTTGATGGCCCGCCTGATTCGCTTCTTCACGAAACAGGGAGAGTGGGTGCTTGATCCGTTTGCCGGTGTCGGCGGAACCCTGTTGGGGTGTTCGATTTCCGGACGCAACGGAGTCGGCATAGAGCTCGACACACGATACATCAACGCCTACACGGAAGCCTGTCGGGAAACCGGCCTGGCTCCCCAGACTCTGCTGGCCGGCGATGCCCGCAACGTGAAATCCCTGGTGCCCGATTCGCCCGAACGGTACGACTTCGTGCTCACCGATCCGCCCTACGGCGATCTTCTTTCCCGCGCGCGGACCGGCGAGGCGCTCAAGAAAACCGGCAAGGCCGAAGCCACGCCATTCACCGATTCCGGGCACGACCTGGGCAACCTCCCGCGCGAGGAGTTCCTGACGGCGCTTCAGGCCATTATCGCCGACTGCCGGGACCTGCTGAAACCGCGCGGGCACTGCGTGGTGTTCACCAAGGACCTCCAACCCGTGGACGGAGCGCCGAACATGCTCCACGCCGAGATTGCCGATCGCCTGGCACGCATCCCCGGGCTGTCCTTCCGGGGATACCGCATCTGGCACGACCGCACGCCGCGGCTGTATCCCTTTGGTTACCCCTACACCTTCGTCGCCAACCAACTGCACCAGTTCATTCTTGTGTTCCGACGCGAAGGGTGAGAACCAGAGAGACATCGAGAACCAATCAACAGATATCAGTACTGGGTACGCTCTGCTGATTGGCTTGCCCGTTCCCCGCTACCGGGAAATGGGGCAGGGGGCATCGTAATCCCTGGTCAACTACGGGTCCAGCCCCAACGCAAGCCTCAGTATCTTCGCGGCGTCCGGCAATTCGATTTTCCCCTGGGAACCGTCCGTGTGGATGACGTCCAGCCGAATCGCATTATCCGCATCGGAAATGCGAAATCCGGCGGCGATATGCAACGCGGACAACGCTTCATCGAGCGTGTAAGGCGGAACGTAACTCGTCAACTCCCGCCCGATCGCGTCCAGAGGTTCGTCCGGCGGGGGATTGAAGGCAGTCAATTCCCGGCCGACGGCATCGCGTATCACCACTTCGACCGGGTTGTAGTTCGTCACCTCGCGGCCGACCGCGTCCGTGATGCTGACCTCGATGAAGTTGTAGGTGCTCACGTTGCGCCCGTTGGCGTCGCTTACCGATGTATCCGTGAAGTTGTACACGCTGATTGCGCGACCGTTTGCATCGGTCAGGTCCTGTCCCCTTGCGCCGGCGATCGGCGCCAGCGCTAGAACCGCGCAGAATAACGGCAAACCGCGAATGTCTGGTATCCGCATAACGGTCTCCTTTCGCGGTCAGGGCTTCACGGCCCTCGGTTGCAGGATGCAGAATCCCTGCGGAAGTGTGATGGTGGCCGACCAGGTGGATACGTTCCCGACATCGCCGTCACGGGTTGCGTTGACGATGGTATCTGCCCCCGAGCGCGGCACCACACGCACGTAGGCCGTCCAGTCCGCCGGTATGTTTTTGCCCGCCAGGGTTACGGTTACCGGCGCGGTCGTCTGCAATCCGATGTCCTGGTTGGGAAAACTGACGCTCGCGCGGGGATCGGCGGGCACATCGCGGGTGCCGATCTTGGTGATCTGAATATCCGGGTAATCGTCCGGCGGCCAGATAATCGGCGGGTCGGACGGTACAGAGTAGGACGGCTGGGGATTCGAAGCCCCCGCGTAGGTCCCGCTACTGCATTCGATGCGGATGCGGCCGTCGCCGGCGCCCAGCGCGTAGATATTGCCCGAACTTGCTCCCGCCAGAGTCTCCGATACCAGGCGCACGGCGCCGCCACTGCCGTATCGACCGTTGGACGATCCGCCGTAAGCCTCGATGCGACCGTTGAGGGTGATTGTTCCGGAGCACGCGATGAGGATGGCGCCACCACCACCCCCGCCGCCGACCAGGGTGCCCCAGTTGTTCCACCACGAACCGCCGGAGCCGCCGATGAGCGGAATGATGGCCGGATTGCCGTACTTCCTTCCCAGCTTCCCGGACTGCTCGGTGGCGTAATTGCCGAGTCCATTATCAACGGTTGAAGCGCCGCCCGGGCCCAGGCCGGCGCAGTAGGTCGTCCCGCTTCCGCCGCGGAATCCGCCGGGGCCGGCAGGTATCAACACCGTGGAATTGTTCGATCCGTTCTGTCCGTTCAGAGCCACCACTCCGCTGATGGTCACATCACCGTCAACAAGCCACACCACAGGGGGATTGGCGGGATGGTTGTTGAACGTAACCGTAACATTTGAGGGAATATTCACGGTAGAATACTTGAATACAACCGCCCACTTGACCGGGTCGTAAACTCCCTTACCTGCGTTGGCGGTGTTGTCCTGGTCCCACGTGCCGGTCGGAGCAAGGGAAAGGTCGACCGTTGTATTGGCCGCCGGGGCAAAGGCTCCGTCCGTTCCGGGATACCATTGTTGTCCGGGAGGGAAGAGGTTCATCGTAGCCCGGCAGGCGGGCAGAAGGAGAGAAAGGAACAGGAGACCGAATACCGGTCCCGCCCAAGAGGTCCGCGTGTGCCGCATGGTGACAACCTCCGTTTCTGGTTACGCATACGCGTTCGGCGGAAGGTTCCGCTTGAAGAGATGTTACCACACAACGGCAGTGTTGACCACACCCATGCAGGGGGATTCAGGATACGTGATTCAGGATTCAGGTATCAGAGCCCCCCAACCCCCCATTACTGGGGGGCTTTCGGACCAGGCCTGACCGTAGCCCCCAGAATTGGGGACCGGGGGGCGATCCGTATCTGAACGAGCCACTGAATCCTGACTCCTGAATCCCGAATCCTATTTGGTGCCGGAGTAGCTCTTTTCCAACTCCGCCAGGTATTGTTCCTGTAAACGGAAAACGGCAGTGTAACCGGCCGGATCCTTGATGTTGATGCCCATATGCTTCATTAAAAGCTTGTCCGGCGGGGCCGTATAACCGGCTTTCAGTAGACCGAGGTAGCGTTTGGCAAAACCGTTCGGGTCGGCCTTGTACATGGCAAAGAAACGCTGGGCCAGCAGGTCGGCAAACACGTAATTCACCATATAGGTCGGTGAGGTGTAGAAGTGTTCTATTTCCTGCCACAATGCCTTCACGCTGGGATCAAGGTCGTACCAGATACTGGATTTTGAACCGATTTTCTGCGCCACGGCGTCCAGGTCGTCCGCCGTCTTCACGGTTCCTCGCGACACGCTCTCGTACACGGATTTCTCGATTTGCGCGACGCGGGCCGTTCCGTAGAAGCCGAACATCTGGTCCGTCAGTTTTTCCAGATAATACTGCTTGATGCCCGGATTGGTGGACTTGCGGTATAGATGGTCCGCCAGCACCAGTTCATTGAGAATCGCGAACGATTCGGTCAGGTAGCGGGGTCCGTCCGAGTACACCGGCGCTACCCCGGCGGCTTGCATCACGGCGTCCTGCACTACGTGTCCGCCCTCGTGCGCCAGCGTGCTGACGTCACCGAAGTACCCCTCGTACGCGTAGGAATAGAACACGCTCTCATGGCCGGGTGACGGAATCGCGAAACCGCCCGGTACACGGTTCGGCCCGCCCACCAGGTCCAGGCGCCCATTGGCGGGATCCAGCAAACGGTCCATCGCGGAGTGGTACTCCGGACCCAGGTACTTCACCGAATCCAGGATCACCTTCGTGGCTTCCTGAATCGTGAACCGCGGTTTCTCCACGTCCGGAGGTGTCAGGCTCATGTCGTAGGCGTACACGGGATCAAATCCGGTAAACGCCTGCACGCGGTTCTTCCTCAGCGTCTGGTAACGCTTGCTCAAAGCGCCGTTGCCGAGTATCTGGCCAAACGCGGCCTCCACGGCAGGGTAGCTGAGGTGCAGGTTGAAATACGCCGCGTCCTGACCGTTGATGAACTTGCGTATCTTAGCCAGTTCGTTGTTCGTGCGCGCCACGTTGATGAAGTCGAACGCAAAAAGGTCTCTTTGCGCCTTGTAGGCCGCATTGTTCTTCTCGTAGCCCTCTTTTCGCACTTCGCGGTACAGGCTGTTGCCGATCCGTCCCGCATCCTGGCGCACGTCCAGCGGACCCTCCTTGGGATCGTTCACCGTACCCCATTCCGTTCGGTCCATCAGCAGGTTGTACAGGTCATCCTGCCACTGGCCCATCAGAGGTCCGGTTCTGGCCAGCAATTCCTCTTCGGAAAGGCCCAGCGTGTGCGGCCGCCCTCGCATGCTGTCTTCCACGGCGTAACGGTACTTGCCCAGCGGGGGATAAGCCTTCACAAACGACGCCAGTTTTGCGGGCGTCATCTTCTTGATCTCGTCGTTTACAAAGGTCAGTTTCGGTCCGATCTTCTGAACAATCTCCACGCACCGGTCGCGGCTGGCCAGGTCCTTGGTGTTCGTGGAGTACTTCAACTGCAGGTACCAGTACACGCGGTTGAACTTGACGCTGAATTCGTCCATCCACGAAATGGCGTTGTAGAGGTTGCGCGGAGACGAGGTGACCTTGCCCTTCAGCGTTTCGATGCGGGCGATCAACGCGTCGCTATCCTTCAGAGCGGTATTGAAAGCCTTTTCATCCTTGAAGAAATTGCGCTGGAGGTTGAACTTGTATTTCGACTTCACCGCCTCCGGGATCGGCTGAAACTCCTCGTGTCCAGCATGCGCCCAACCGACAGCGCACACGCCAAACGCCAGAACCGCCGCGCCAAATAGTCTGCAACGAAAACTTTTCATATTACGCTTCCTCTCCACAAGCCGGCTCGAACATTCCGTCGATCGGCTCCACCAGCACCCGACCTTGCGTCAGGTTCACCTCGCGCACAAACTGCTTCACCGCGGGCACCATGCCCCGCGCCGTGACGTACACGTCGTTCGCCGGAGATTCCAGCACCTGCAGGATCGGGCCGATCTCCTCGCCCGACGTGGTTACCACCATCAGACCCACCAGATCGTTGACGTAGTAAGTATCTTCCGGCAGTTCGCCCAGTTCGGATCTCGGCACTACCAGCAGAACACCACGCAACAGTTCGCCTTCATTCGCGTTGTTGACGCCCTCGAAGCGGACCAGGATGTGGGACTTGTGCGAACGGGCGCCGATGGGTGTCAATTCCCCGCGGCGCCCGTCCGAAAAAATCGCTGTCAACGGTTGCCGGTTCGCATAGCGTTCCGGAAGGTCGACAAGCGGCTCGATCTTCAGTTCCCCCCGCACACCGAAACAGCCGGCCACCCGCCCGATGACAACCTCGTCCGGGCTTGTCGGCGTTCCGGCTTTTGGAAACGGAGGACGTGAAGGCTTATTCGCCACGAATCTCCACGATCACGTCGTCTTTCACGACGATCTCGGCCTTGCCCAGCCGGTCGAACAGGTTGTCGCCGACGTTCAGGTCCACCACGGATTCCACCGTGCCGCGCGGGAATTCGCTTCCAATCTCCAGGTTCTGGGCGGCTTCCAACTGGGCCTTCCGCTCGGCCTTCACCTGGTCCATCTTGGCTTTTTCGACCTCCACCTGCCGGCGGAAAGCCGATGACTGCGTCAGGTCGGTCGACTGCAGTTGAAGCAGGTACCGACGCGCCTGCGAATCCAGCGCCTGCTGGTTGTTGTTCACTTCCTCGATCGACGCTTCCAGTTCGTCGATGAGTTCCTTCTTGAAGGTTTCCGTGACGATGGCGACCACAGCCACGGGACGTTTGATCTGCATTATTTCCTCCGAAACCGTCCCCGGTCTCAGTCCATGACGTCCACGTAAGCGTGTTCGCCCGTCTTGGCGGATGCGGCTTTCACAAGCGAGCGGATACTGTGGATCACGCGCCCGCCGCGTCCGATTATCTTGCCCATCTCACCCGGCGCAACCTTGATCTCGTACGATACCGACCGGTCGCTCTTCACGGCGGTCACGCGAACCTGGTCGGGATCGTCCACCAGAGACTGTGCGATGAACGTTACTAGTTCTTTCATAATTCGATTAAGAATTAAAGATTAAGGATTAAGGATTTTAGATCAAGATCAATCCAATTGCGCCCTTGACACAGGGGAATCGCATCAATTCTTGATTCTTAATTCTTAATTCCTAATCATAATTCACTCCTCCACACCGGTCGGGGTGGTCTCGGTCTTGATTTTGCCCTTTTCGTCGGTGTAACCGCCGGTTCTAAGCAGTTGGCGGACGCTGTCGGTGGGCAACGCGCCCACGCCCAGCCAGTACGCCAGGCGGTCGGCCTTGACCTTTATCTCCGAAGGATCGGTGAGGGGATTGTACGTGCCGATTGTCTCGATGAATCGGCCGTCGCGCGGGGATTTGCTGTCCGCGGCGATGATGCGGTAAAACGGGCGGTGGCGCGCGCCAAGGCGCTTCAGACGAAGTCGAACGGCCATGAGTGTCTCCTCTTGAGTCTCCGCTCACCCGGCCGGGGCGAACGGGCAATGGCCCTTGCGAGCCGGTTTGCCGGCGGGGCGTCCGTCCTGGACGCCGGACCGGGGCTAGTTTTTCCGGAAAGGCATGTGCAAGCCTCTGCCGCGCTTTTTGCCTTTCATCATTTTATCCATCCCGACAAATCCCTTGATCATCCGGCGCATCTCCTCGAATTGCTTGATCAGCCGGTTGACCTCCTCCACGCTCGTTCCGCTTCCCATCGCGATGCGGCGTTTACGGCTTCCATTCAGAATCTCGGGATGGCGGCGCTCCTGAAGCGTCATACTGCGGATGATCGCTTCCACGCGTCCCAGCTGGCTCTCGTCCACTTCCACGCCGCGCATCTGGGCGCCCATGCCGGGTATCATCTTCATCACCTGGTCCAGCGGTCCGAGCCGGCGCACCTGCTGAAGCTGGTCCAGGTAGTCCTCGAAGTCGAAGCGCGCCTCGCGCAGTTTCTTCTCCATCTCGAGGGCCTTGCGCTCGTCAATCTCGCCTTCCACACGCTCGATCAGCGACAGCACATCGCCCATGCCCAGGATGCGGCCGGCCATGCGCTCCGGGTGGAACGGCTCCAGCGCGTCCATCTTCTCGCCGAGGCCCATCAGTTTGATCGGCACGCCGGTCACCGCCCGCATGCTGATCGCCGCGCCGCCGCGTGCGTCGCCGTCCAGTTTCGTCATCACAAGCCCGGTGATCGGCAACGCCTCGTGAAATGCCTGCGCCACGTTCACCGCGTCCTGGCCGGTCATCGCGTCCACCACCAGAAGGATCTCGACCGGTTCCAACTCTTCGTGGATACGCTGAACCTCGCGAATCAGAGGCTCGTCGATGTGCAATCGGCCGGCGGTGTCGATGATCACCAGGTCGTTGCCGTGCGCCTTCGCCTCGTCCAGCGACTTGATGGCGATGTCCACAGGGTCCACCTGGTCGCCAAGCGAAAAGACCGGTATGTTCAACTGCCGTCCCAGCGTCTCCAACTGCTGAATAGCGGCGGGACGGTACACGTCGCACGCAACCAGTAGGGGACGGTTGCCCTTCTTGCGCGACCACGCGGCAATCTTGGACGCCGTGGTCGTCTTTCCGGAGCCCTGCAGACCGACCATGAGGTACACCGAGATGCCCTTCGGACTCGTCTGAAGCGTGTCCGGAAGGGTGCCGTCGCCCTGCAGGAGTTTCGTCAGTTCCTCGTGGACGATCTTGACCACGGTTTCCACCGCGCCCAGCGACTCGAGCACGTCCGCGCCGACGCACCGCTCCTTGACGATGGCGATGAAGTCCTTGACGACCTTGAAATGGACGTCGGCCTCCAGCAAGGCCAGGCGCACTTCGCGCAGGGCGTCGGTTACGTCCTTCTCGGTCAAACGCCCGCGACTGCGAAGCCGCTTGAAAACGGAGGTCAGTTTATCGGATAGAGATTCAAACATTTCTTACCACAAAGACACAAGGAATGATTGAGGAAATAACCTAACCCCCCGTCCCCCTTCCCGCGAGCGGGAAGGGGGTGCCCAAAGGGCGGGAGTCAGGCAATTCTTAATCCTTAATCTTTAATTCTTAACTGCCCCTTGCACACCAAACGACGGCATTCAATATCACCCGCCGCACAACCGGGTGGAAGTAGGTCGGTTCGGTTTCGTGGCCGGGGCGGAAGTAGAACATCCGCGCAATGCCTTCGCCCTCGCACTCGCCCTTGCCGCCGCCGCTGGTGAAGCCCGGCGTCTTGCCCGGGCCGACGGTCCACGTGATACCGCTCGGGAAATAACGCCCGTCGTGCGGGAAGTACGATTGCAGGACCACGCACGAGGGCGGCGGGACCTGAAACGGCGCGCCGTACATCTCCTCGTGCTCCAGGCGGAAGTCCGAAACGCCCTGTGCGATCGGATGGTTCGGCGCGCACACCCGTATCTCTTCCGGTTCCATCGGCGTCAGTTCGCGCCACCCGCCCTTCAGGTGCCCCTCGTCGTGCAACAGCGTTTTGAACGGCCGCGAGTAATGCGCCGAGTGCAGGGCGATGAAGCCCATCCCTCGCTCCTCCACGTGCTTGATCACGCGTGCAAGAACATCGTCCTCCAGTTTGTGGTGCCGGATATGCGCCCACCAGACCAGCACGTCCGCCGCCGATAGACGCTCCTCGCTCAATCCTTGTTCCGGTTCGTCCTGGTGCGCCGTCACGGCCTTAACCCGGCCCGCGCCCAGTTCGTTCAGACCGTCCGCAACCGCGCCCCGAATGCTGTTCGGGTAAACTTCCTTCGGCGCGTGCCCCGGATTCTCGTCCCACACCAGCGTATTAATGATTCGTTCCGCCATTGTTTATTTCCTTTTCAGTATATCAGGGTCAGTGATAATCCCGGCCGTATGGTAATGTAATGAAGTGTTGAAAAACGTCATTTCGAGCGTAGCGAGAGATCTGTGGTTTCCTCGCTCATCGCTCGCGATGAGAAGGAATAAACCGCAGATTCCTCACATTTGTTCGGAATGACGGCCACATGAACGTAAATAATGAAAAGCGTGACTAACAAAAAAGACTCAGTCTGAATTCTTAATCCTTAATTCTTAATCATTAATCAGTAATCCTTAATCCCTACCTCGCGTCCGCCCACAAACACCCTTTTCGTCATCCGCGCGTCGCCGCGCCACACGCACAACGCCAGAACCTCGTCCGCGTTCAAGGCCTCAACATCCGTCCCGGGCGGCGCGACCGCCGAGATATTCAACACCACGGCATCGGCCTGTTTGCCGACCTCAAAGTCGCCGGTTTCATCGCCGCGCCCCAAAGCCTGCGCTCCGCCGACCGTCGCCAGGTGGAACGCATGCCTCGGTTCAAGCGCCGGCGTGGTCGGTTTCGTCGCGGCCAAGGCGTTCCGCGTTTCGATGGCCGCCCTTTGAACGCGCCACGGATTCAGTTCCGGACCCGCCGCAACGTCCGAACCAAGCCCCACCGTGATACCGGCATCGCGAAGGCGCCACAGGTCCATCAAGCCGCTTCTCAGGAAGAAATTCGACGTCGGGCAGTGCGCCACGGAAGATCCCGACTCGGCAATCCGGTCGATCTCCCGGTCCGACAGATGAATGGCGTGCCCTAATATGGTACGCGGTCCCAGCAAACCGCACCGGTCGTATACATCCGTGTAATCCAGCGCGTCCGGGAATCTGTGCGCCACCACATCGCCTTCCTCGCCGTTCTCGGCAAGGTGCGTCTGAATGCTTGCGCCGTGCCTTTCCGCGATTTCCGCCGCGCCGCGCATCAACTGCTCCGTGCAGGCCACCGCGAACCGCGGGCTCACCGCATACCGCAAGCGCCCGTTGTCGCGCCCGTGCCACTGCCGGCACAAACGGTCCGTCTCCTCCAGCGACTGCTCCACGATGCGTACCGGCGCCGTTTCGGAGTACGTGGCGTAGTCCATCATCATCTTGCCCATCGTCACGCGCAATCCGCTGGCTTCGGCGTGCCGGAAACATACGTGGCAACTGTCCTCCCACAAAGCCGAATACACCGCGCACGATGTGATCCCGTTGAGGGCCAGTTCGCGGAAGAACAGCGGCGCCAGGCGTTCGGCCTGTTCCACGCGGAAATCGTGCTCCAGCGGGAAGATGAAGCGCTCCAGCCACGGCAGAAGCTCGCCGGATCCGATCCCCGCCGCCGGGTACTGCGGGAGGTGCGTGTGCGTGTCAACCAGCCCGGGAATCACCACCCAGGGCCGGACGTCAATGATGCGGGCATCCAGGTTGCGGGCCAGAAGGTCGCGGGCGGAACCGGTGTCGGTGATCAAACCGTTTGCATCCCACACCACGGCTCCGTCCCGCCATTCCCGAAGCGACCCGAACACCGGCGCGTGGATGATGCGGCCGCGCAGTATGGTCCCGCTCCCCGCCATCACCAGGCTCCGAACACGCGGAAAGCGTTGTCCGTCGTCGCGCGCGCCACATCGTCGACTTTCAAGCCCTTCACTTCCGCCACGGCCTGAGCCGCCAGGGCGGTATGCGCCGGTTCGTTGCGCTGACCCCGGTGCGGGTGCGGCGCCATATACGGGCAGTCCGTTTCCAGCAACAACCGGTCCAGCGGAATGAAAGCCGCCGCCTCGCGCAAGGCTTCCATCTTCTTGAACGTCACCGCGCCGCCGATTCCGATGTGACAGCCCAGGTCCAGCCAAACGCGCGCCTGTTCTGTATCTCCAAGGAAACAGTGCATGACCACGTGGCCTATGTGCCCGACACCGCCGTCCTCGGAAGGCGGCCCCTCGCGGAAGGCGACTTTCAGCGTGGCCACCATGTCATCAAACGCTTCTCGCTCGTGGACAACGACCGGCAGTCCAAACGTGGCGGCGAGGCTGAGCTGGCTCTGAAACGCGAATTGCTGAGCCTCGCGAGGCGAGAAGTCGTAATGGTAGTCCAATCCGATTTCACCGATCGCCCTTGCCCGGTCATCACCCACCATCTCCACCAGTTCGTCCCACGAATCCTGCGTGAAGTTCCTGGCATCGTGCGGGTGCACGCCCACGGTGGCGATGATGCCCGGTTCCGCATCGGCAAGCGCCAAGGCGGCCCTGCTGGACGCGAGATCAGCCCCGATGGCGACAACGCGGGTCACCCCGGCTTCGCGGGCGCGTTCCAGCGTTTCCGCGCGGTCGCCGTCGAATGCGTCGGACTGTATATGAGCGTGTGTGTCGATGAGTTCCATGGCTGTCGGCTAAGATACAGTATAGGGATCAGGTGTCAGGGTTCAGGTATCAGGTATCAGGCTTACCGTGGTACACTTTGATCGAGCACATTGAGGTGGACACATGAACGAGGTTGTTTTTCTGGTGGAAGAGGCACCGGAGGGTGGTTATACGGCACGCGCTCTTGGTGAATCCATCTTCACCGAAGCCGACACGCTGGAGGAATTGCCGGCTCTTGTAAGAGATGCCGTCCGATGCCACTTCGATGAAGGCTTTGAATCCTCCCCGGTCCACGTCCTGAATCCCAAATCCTGAATCCCGAATCCTAGGATCTGACACCCGACACCTGACACCTGGCACCTGAACATGAAGCCTTTCCACACATACGTTACACGAGAAATCCCTTCCGTGGGCCTTGACCTTCTTTTGGAAGCAGGTTCCGTTGAAACGTGGCAGGACGACGTTCCGCCGCCGCGCGAGGAACTGCTGAGCCGCGTGGCCGAGGCGGACGCCCTGCTGTGCCTGCTGACCGACCGCATTGACGCTGAGGTTCTCGACGCCGCGCCGAAACTGAAAGTCGTCAGCGCCTATGCCGTCGGTGTGGACAACATCGACGTTGCGGCCGCCACGGAGCGCGGTATCTGCGTCTGCAACACGCCCGGCGTCCTCACCAACGCAACAGCCGATCTCACGTGGGCGCTGATCCTCGCCGCCGCGCGCCGCATCGTCGAAGCCGACGCCTGCACCCGCAAGGGCGAATGGCATTCCTGGGGACCACGGTTGATGGTGGGGAAACCGGTGGCGCAAAGCACGCTCGGAATCATCGGGATGGGGCGCATCGGCCAGGCCGTCGCCCGCCGCGCGATGGGCTTCGAAATGCCCATCCTGTACCACTCAGGCAAGCAGTATCCCGACATCGAGCGCCTCACCGGGGCAAAATACGTGGATCTTGACACACTGCTGGCGGAAAGCGACTTTGTGACCATACACACGCCACTCACACCCGAAACGCGCGGGATGATCGGGGCAAACCGGTTGGCGCGGATGAAGCCCTCCGCCGTGCTCGTCAACACGGCTCGCGGGCCGATTGTGGACCAACCTGCCCTGACCGAAGCCCTCCGCGAGGGCCGCCTCTATGCCGCCGGGCTGGACGTGTTCGAGGTGGAACCGGTCTCTCAACAGGATCCCCTGCTGGAACTGCCCAATGTCGTCGCCCTGCCGCATATCGGGTCCGCCGACGAAACCACGCGCAACGCCATGGCCCGGATGGCCGCCGAGGCAATCCTGGATGTATCAGCCGGACGCCTGCCGGCGCACCTCGTGAATTACGACGTGTGGGACCACCGGCGCTAGGAGACCTATGCTTCCCGAATACAAACCACAGGCATCGAGGGGAATCAACACGGGGCTGACTCTGCAGGTCGTCGGCCTGCTGATTCCCGCCTTCGCCAACATCCCGTCGCTGTCAATCTACCTTTTCGCCGTGCCGTTCGTGATTGGGCTCGCTTTTCAGACGTGGGGAAGCATCGCCTATGCTCAAGGCAAGAAATACCCCGCCGCCGTCGGACTTCTCGGGGTCCTCAGTTGCGTCGGCCTCGCGGTCCTCGCGCTACTGCCCGACAAGGACGAATTCGCGGACTAAACGCGCTTAGCGCCTTCCCAGTTTCCCACCTTTATGAACGCCTCCACCGTCTCGTCGAGGTCTCTGTCCGTGAAGTCCTCGTGCAACGGCAGGATAATTGCGTCGCGCAGGATATCCTCGGCAACCGGGGCGATGCCTTTGCCGTACACTCTCGCCTGATACGCGTGGCCGCCGTGTTCGAAGGCCAGATGATCCGTAAACAACCGGTACTCGTACACGCACTGACCGATGTAGTGCGCCCACACCGGTATACCCTCCGCCTGCAACGCTTCCGCGATTTTGTCGGCGTCGCAACCCGGCGCGGCGCGGAACATATAGAACCACCAGGACGGATCGCATCCGTGCGTCGGTATGGGTGGCAGGATGTTCGGAAAGTCCGCCGTGCGCGCCATCAGTTCACCAACCCACCGGCGCCGGCGCGCAACGATGTCGTCCACCTTCGGCAGTTGCGCTTTCGCCACCGCGCCTTGCAGTTCCGACATGCGGTAGTTGGCGGCGAGGAACGTGGGATTCCGAATCGCCGCGCCCGCTTCCCGGTTGTAGCCCTTGTCCGTGGCCAGCCTAAGCCTCCGTGCCAGGACGTCGTCATCGGTGCACACCAATCCTCCGTCGCCGCACGCGATGTGCTTGAACTCATTCAGGCTGTAGCATCCGATGCGCCCGACCGTCCCGGCCTTCCTTCTCTTGTACGTTGCGCCCCACGCCTGGGCGCAGTCCTCGATGAGGATCAATCCGCGCCGGTCGCATATGTCCTTCAGGGCATCCAGGTCGCACGTGTTGCCCCACAGATGCACTGCCAGAACCGCCTTCGTTTTCGGGCCGATGTTCTCTTCCACCGACGAAGGGTCCATCGTGTAGTTGCGTGGATCGAGGTCGGCGAACACGGGAACCGCGCCCTGGAACAGGATCGGAACCACCGAGCCCAGGTCGGTGATCGGCGACACGATGACCTCGTCGCCCGGTGAAATCCCTGCGGCCATCAGCGCCGTGTGGATCGAAGCCGTTCCGCTACTGCAGGCCACGGCGTGTTTGGCGCCGACCCACTCCGCGAATGCCTCCTCCAGCGCGTAAACCTTTTTGCCCTGCGCGTAGAACAGCGTACCCTGTTCCAACGCCTCCCGCAATTCCTTCAGTTCTTCCTCGCCGTAACGGGGCAACCGCGTGTACGGCCCGGTTTTAGCGGGCGATCCGCCCTCGATGGCCAGGGTTTTGCTCATTGTCGTTGTTCCTGTTTCAAATGCGCTGTCTCTCCCGGTTTCAGCGAGATCACCGACGAACGGAAAGTGAATCCCCAACGCTGTGTGTCGCCCTTGTCGTCCGGAATCAACACGGCCACGTCATCGATTTCCGTTTCGGAAACCAGCGAGTCACAGTCGGTCCACCGAACCATCCGCCGGGCGCGTTCCCACTCATTCAAACGCGCGAAGGTCCACCACTCCATGCCGGCGGTCCGCGCATCGTTCACACAGGCCTTCAAGGCGTCGGCCACTCCGGGCTTCGCGATGTGCGCCGGATGGAACAGGTGATGCAGTAGGCCGTGCGATTTCAGCACGGCGTTTCTCAGCGGTTCGGCGATCTCCGGCGGCGCGAAGATGCACAGGTCCTGGGTGATGGTTGGCGCTTCCAGCACATCGAGGCGTTCGCCGGCTTTATCCACCGGGAAGAACGGTCCCGTTGTGCCGAAGTTGAAACCGGCCTCGCCCGTCTTCGACGCGCCCTTGCACTGGTCCATCTGGAATCCCCGGCGTATCAGCCAGTCGTAGAACTCGGTGTCGCCTTCCCAGCGCAGATAGTGGTTTTTGTTCGTTACCGGCGAGCAACCGTACTCCGCGCGCAGTCCCTCGTACTGGCGCACGAACTCCTCCTCGCTCCACGGACACCCGTCCGACATCGCGTCGTAGTGGAACGCCAACTCATGGCCGTCGCTTTCGATGGCGCGAACCGTCTCCGCGGGAAGACCGGGATGCATCAAACACCACGTAGTACGAATACCGAGTTCCTTGAGCGTCTGCAACATCAGCGCCGCGTTTTCCGGTTCGTTCAGGTCGCTGTCGTGCGACATCGCCGCCACGGCCGGAAGGTTGCGCGGCCACCGCCAGACCAACGGAAGAGGCGCGTTGGCCTCCCGCGCGCAGTAAAGCAGAGCCCTGTCAATCACTTCGCGCCACATGTCTGCCACGGGATGAAGGAAAGCCATCAACCCCGGCGCGCCGGGCACTACGGAACGGTCGAACTCCCAGTCCAGAACCTGACCGTCATCGCTTTTCAACACGTTGTCGCTTGACGGCCCGGTGCCGTCCGGCGAAGGCGCCCCGTCGCGGGTCACCGGCGTGCCTTGCTGGATGCGCACAATCGTGCCGGTGACATCAACCGCGATGAACAACGCCGATCCATTACCGTGGCGGTTCTCAACGATGCCGGCACGGTCGGTTACCTTTCCGTGTCTTGAAAGGCATCGGGCGATTACTTTTCCCGTGGTCGCCCGCGCGGCGATCCCGTTGAAGAAATGAAGCGGTATTTCGATGTGCTCGGTTAACACGTGGTTTTCCGGTTCCGGTTGCAGATATCCTTCGCCCAGCGTGCATGCCCCGGCCCCCCACAGCGCATAGGCAGGCGGCAGGGCTTCCACACCGAGAACCTCCGGCAAACCGCACACGCCGGCGATGCTGATCCAGCGCCCGCCGCCCGCTACCCAGTCGGTCATCGACTCCGGCAGTGTCCCCTCGCCGATCGTCAGCAGAACCTTCAGGTCCGCAAGGACGTCCACCAGTTCCACGGGTTCCACCCGGCGGACGCACAGTCCGTCGCGCTCGATGATTTCATCGATATAGTTCGCGTACGCCGTTGTCGTCGGCGCATTCGCCGCCGGTTGCGCGAAAGCGCACACCCCAATCGAAATCATCAGTCCCTCACTTCCTGGCGCGTTTGACCTGGTACACGTCCACTCCGCACGAAACGTACAGCGTGCCGTCCTTGTCCACCGTCACGCAGTTCACATCCGCGGGCATCTCGGCAACCGTCTCCGCCGTTTTCGTCTTCAGATCGCAGGCATACACCTTCTTGCCGGAAGCGTAATGCACCTTGCCGTCGCCCGGGGCGAACAGCGTGCGGATGGTCGGGGCAGGCCAGTCCGCCTGGACGACCGGCGCGGTTTCCGGTGTCTTCGGATCGAATACGCACACGAACTGCTTCGGTCCGTCGTCGCCCTGGAACACAACGAGCCCGGTTTTGGCGTCTTTTGTCAGCGATGCGGTGACGATGGCGGTCGGCACCGGCCACTTGCGGATCAGTTTGTGCGTCTTCGGATCCAGAATCCCGAACCAGCACTCCTCGTCCGGCTTCGGCCCCAAACCGGATGCTTCCCGCGAGGACGTGACGTACAGGTACTTCCCGTCGTTCACCGCCCCGCTCACAGCCTGCTCGGCCAGCGGATTCTCAATCAGCGTGTTCTTGCCGGTCTTCGGATCCGTAATTGAGACCGCTCCGTCGTACTTCCCGTACAGGCCGGACCAGCCGGAGTAGAGCATTCCGTCCTTGCCGATGTTCACCCCGGCGATGGGGCGGATGTACTTTCCGTTCATCCGGGCGATGGTACGGGGATTCTTGCCGCTGAACTGGTCCCATTTGTCCTGCCAGTCGAACCGGATCACCTCGCCGCCCGCGTAAGACACGCCAAACAGCGACTTCCCGATGAACACCACGTCGTACACCTCGCCGCCGTGGTTGCTCACGCGGCCGTAATTCACGTATTCGCCGGTGTTCTTGTTCATGCGGAACAGCGTCTGGCCGAATCCCGGCCCACCCCACAGGTTGTCGCCGTCGAGACGCAGGAACAGCGTGGGACGCGGCGCCGACTTGCCCGGAATCGGTTTCAGGTTGACCTTCGTGTCGCCCGGCTTGATAACGAAGTAGTCCTGCCCGCGGATACCCAACAGCCAGCCCTTTTTGCTGACCGCCATAATCGATCCGCCGCGCGTGGATAGTTCCGTAACCAGCGTCAGGTCCACATCACCGGCCTGGTACCGGAACAGCATGTTGCCCTGGTTCAGGTACAGCGTGTCGGGAGTGGTCAGTCGCGTATCCACCGTCCACGCCGGCTCGCCCTCCGGCGCGGGGAACGGCAACGGCGTCACTTGCGCCAGTGTTTTGCCGTCGAACGCCTGGTTTCCGGACAGCAGATACCCGTTCCATTGAACCGCTGTCTTGAACCGGCTGAACGATTCCGGCCCCTTCTCGAACTTCTTCGTGGCGGGATCGTAAACGTAGTTCACGTCCTCCTTCATACCGAAGTTGCAGAAGATGCGCCCGTCTGGAAGCGATGCCGTGTTGCGGAGGTACATGTTGTGCGGTGTCGGCGTTCCGCAGTCTTCCACTTCGTACGTGTCCAGGTTCAGCGCGCCCAGTTTGCCGCGGGGGTAGGAACCGCCGTAAAGCCGGCCGTCCTTGCCGATGGCGCAGTTCCAGATGTAGTCCTCGCCCGGGAACTTCACGGACTTGACGAACGCCTTCTTCCGCAAGTCGAACACGTGCCATGTGCCGTCGTAGTAGGTGCCGACCACCAGACGCCCGCCGGGCACCTCGTTCAACGACCAGGCGCCGGCGCTGGCTTTCGCGCTGTAAACTTCGCCGGTGTCGTTCTCGAAGTCGATGAAAATCAGTTCCACGCCGTACGCGTCGTTCTCGTTCGTCAGCACGAACCACTCTCGGCCGCTGACGGGATCGACTACCGCGCGGCCGGCGGCCACGTTCCGTGCGTGGCACGGCTGGCCCAGCAATCGAATCTGCGCGTTTTCCGCCGCATCGACAGCGCCGTTCATCATCACCAAACCTCCCAGCAACATGGTCAAGCGTGTTATTTCCCGCACCATAGAAAGCCTCCCTGGCCGCCGGGTCAAAACGTCCGGCTCTGACTTCAGTATGGGAACGCCGGCCCCCCGTGTGACAGGTTCTCGGCTCCTAACTTCCGTCCTCCGAAAGATGTATCATGATGAAGTGGTAAGCCCATGTCGTTCCTCTTTGTATTCATAGTTTCAAGGAGCCATCCGTGCGAAGAAAAGCATTTACCCTCATCGAACTGCTGGTCGTGATAGCCATCATTGCCATCCTCGCGGCCATCCTGTTCCCCGTGTTCGCCAAAGCCCGCGCCAGAGCAAAGCAGACAACGTGCACCAACAATCTGAAGCAACTGGGCACTGCCCTGCAGATGTACGGCAACGATTACGACGGTTGGATATTCCCCGAGGAAATCCGGCCTGCCACCCCGGCCATCCGCACTGTCCGCGCATACCATCCCTACATCAAGAGCGTCGATCTCTGGAAATGCGGGATGGATGGATCCAACAACGCGCCGGTTGATTACCGCTTCAAGGTGACCACCGAGCAGGCGGAAGGCACCATGGCCGTTCCGAATGCGCGCATCAGTTACTGGTTCCTGGGCCTTGATCCGTGGAAGGGCGGAAAGCGCCGCAAACTGGAAGACGCCCGTTCATACAAAACAACCCAGTACGAACAGGCCGGTTGGGTGGGGCGCGACGTCGACTGGCTCTACAACTCGGCCAAGAATCTCTACGCCACCAACCACGGCAAGGCAACAAGGCCCTGGGTTCCCGATCAGGACGGCGATTTCCCGTCCAACATCCTCTGGCTGGACGGTTCCGTAACCTGGAATCCCATCTGGAAGGGATAAACACCAAAGGATATAGGATTCAGGATCTAGGATTTAGCACGGACCTGGCCGGTTCGGACCTGAATCCTGAATCCCGAATCCTCGGCAATCTGGAGAAAGATATGCCCGCAGACTACGAGTCCCTGAATCCCGCTTCGTGGCAGATTGCGCCTTACAAGGCCGAGGCATCCGAAACATTGACACGGATGCTGGACAAGAGCGTTCGCCTTTTTGCGGACCGCAACGCACTGGGACACAAGACAAACGGTGAATACACCTACATCACCTACCGCGAACTGGGAGGCATCGTCCGGGCCCTGGCAACTTCCCTGCACGCGATGGGTGTCAGACGGGGCGATACCGTGGCGATCCTCGCGGAGAATTCGGTCAACTGGGTGTACGCGGACCTGGCGACTCTGATGCTCGGAGCCATCTCCGTGCCGATTTATCCCACACTTCCGGCCGGCCAGGTGGGCTATATCCTTCACAACGCGCAAGCCAAGGTTGTCTTCGCCAGCGATGCAAGCCAGGAGGAGAAGGTCGCCGCCATTCGGAGCGGGGTGCCATCGCTTGACCGCGTGATTACTTTCGCCGAATCCGCCTCCACCGACGCGGTTCCGCTGAATCACGTTTTGGACGAAGGTCGGGCGAAACCCCTGACCGACGGCGAATACGAAGCCCTGTGGCAGGCAGTGGAACACGAGGACCTGGCCAGCATTATCTACACCTCCGGCACCACAGGAGAACCCAAGGGCGTCGAGTTGACCCACCGCAACTTTGTGTACATCAACTACGCCGCCATGCGACTGCTGGACTGGAACGAGACGGACATCTACCTGACAGCCCTACCGCTGGCTCATATCTACACCCGCTGTACCAGTTATTACATTCCGCTCGCCGTCGGCGCCTGCAATGTCTTTATGGAGAGTTTTGCCCGCCTCGCCCAGAATTTCTCCGAGATCAGGCCCACGATCTTCATGGGCATGCCGCGCATCTACGAAATGACCCGCGAGAAGATCGTCGAAGGCGTGCGCAAGATGGGGCCGTTGAAATACCGCATGTTCATGGCGGCGCTTGCCGCAGGACGCAAGGCGGCGGAAAGCATCAATCACGGACTTCAGCCCGAAGGCCTTGCCGCCCGAATCGCCGCCGCCGCGGATCACAAGGTATTCGCGCAGGTACGTGAACGCTTCGGCGGACGCATTCGCTATATGTTTTCCGCCGGAGCGGCGCTGGACGGCGACACCCTGATGTTTTTCCGCGGGCTCGGCCTGATGCTGATTGAGGGATACGGCCTGTCGGAAACGTGTTCGCTGTTAGCCTGCAACCGGCCGGGACGAATGCGCCCGAACAGCGTCGGAATGGTCAGCCCCGGATCGGAACTCAGGATTGACGACGACGGGGAAGTGCTGTGCAAGGGCCCCGGCGTGATGCGGGGATACCACAACAATCCGCAGGCCAACGCCGAGATATTTACCGAAGACGGTTGGATGCGCACCGGCGATGTCGGCTCCATCACTTCGGAAGGCTTCCTGATGATCACCGACCGCAAAAAGGACATCCTGGTCCTGAACAACGGCAAGAAGGTCGCCCCGCAGAAAATCGAGGCCATGATCGGCGCCAGCCATTACGTACGCGACATCATCCTCGTGGGTGACGGAGCACAGGCTGTGGCCGCCATGATTGTGCCGGATTACGAACGACTGCACGCCGACCACAAGACACCGACCGACCCCGAGACCGCCGCGCAGGACAAGGGCGTGCGGAAAGTCATCAAGTCCGAAATCGAACGGCACTCCACCGGCCTCGCCGAGTTCGAGAAGATCCGGCGTTTTGCCCTTCTCCCGCATCCGTTCAGCATCGAGGGCGGCGAGTTGACACCCACCCTCAAGGTCCGCCGTCACATCCTCGTCAGGAAGTACTCGAACCTTGTCGCCGATCTCACCAAAACGTAGGACGGGCGATTGACTTTGTATGACTTTTTGGCATCTGATATGCATGTATTATCTTTCGGAGCGTCTTTATGAATGTAAATAGACTTAGATACATTGACCTATTTTGTGGAATTGGTGGATTTCGATTTGCAATGGAAGCTGCTTGCACGGCGCGTCGCCTCGCTCCTTATTGTGTGTTATCTTCTGATATTGATAAAGACTGCCAAAGCGTATACCTTGCAAATTTCGGCGAACTACCACTTGGCGATATTAAAGCCATTAATAGTGCTTCGATACCTGACCACGATGTGCTTCTCGCTGGTTTTCCGTGCCAACCGTTTAGCATCATAGGTGACTCTAAAGGATTCGAAGACGCACGGGGAACATTGTTTTTTGAAATAGCGCGAGTTCTTCGCGACAAGCGTCCTAAGGCATTTGTCTTAGAAAATGTCAAGCAACTTTCTGGCCATGACAATGGTCGAACGTTAAGCAGGATTCTTGAATGTTTGGATAATCTGGGATATTCGCATTCACACCGGGTCCTTAATGCCCTTGATTTCGGACTTCCTCAAAAAAGAGAGCGAATATTCATTGTGGGTTCACTAGGCACAAGAACTATTACGTGGCCGTTATCATCCATGCCGATGAAACCTCTCTCTGCTATACTGGAACGAGACGTACCACAATACTATTATGCATCCGAAATGATTAAGGCCCGTCGTCGCGCGCACCTGCTACCTACCAATGAGCCAACAATCTGGCACGAGAACAAGAGCGGGCATATTAGCGCATATCCGTATAGTTGCGCGCTACGCGCTGGCGCGAGCTATAATTACCTTTTGGTAAACGGCGAACGACGGCTTACTGAACGTGAAATGCTCAGGCTCCAAGGCTTTCCTGAGAGTTTTAAGATTACCGGAACTTACGCGCAAGTACGAAAACAAGCTGGCAATTCATTACCCGTTCCCGTAGCTCAAGGCGTTATTGAGCGATTACTAGATTCGCTCGTATTGGGAACGCCGCCTACTTATTACGTTGATACCGAGACTTCCCAGTTGAGTATGGTTATGGAAGGATTGCAGGCATGAGTGAACCCCGCCTTCGTACCGTTAACAAGGTTCAACCACCCTATCGTTTAGGTCTCTTCAAACGGGAGTCAATCATATCTATCGCCGGAG
>Ga0302251_1000376_pt1 | contig 43274 bp, 36 predicted proteins | sample AAG_RA_Gln_MG_FD_193534 | JGI IMG/M metagenome (GOLD analysis project Ga0302251, IMG submission 193534) | Enriched activated sludge microbial communities from anaerobic digester in WTTP, New Holstein, Wisconsin, United States - AAG_RA_Gln | ecosystem: Engineered > Bioreactor > Anaerobic >... | reverse complement strand
ATCTGTTCAGCACATTTTTTTGCTCGCCCTCGAAAACAGGCATATAGAGAACGTTGTCTACCTCAAGGTCGGAGAAGAAGTGTGTGCCGTATGAAAGCTCCGGCATGAACCCAAGTCTTTGAATGCCAAGCTCGACTATACAGCGGCAGTTTGTGAGCTCGTCATACTGCACCGGTACCCCGAGAGCCGGGTTGCTTGACCCTATGCGTCCGGGGCAGACCAGTATATACGGAGTGTTCAAGAGGCTCTCGTTTACGTATCCGACGCTTCGCGCCACCGCGTAAAAGTCGGGGCACGAAAAATACATGTTATGGTCGATGTATACTATAGCATGCACATGCTCAAGACATCCGGCAGTGACCATCCTGTCAGCGGCCAGCAGCACATCCCTGCCGGCGAGGTCGGGTATGCCGGAGTCAAGGCATGTCTGACACCAGAACGGACGAGACTGTATCAGAAAGAGAGAATCATCCGTAGGTTCATACGCATATTCGATGTCGGCCGGAACCCCCATCGAGTTTTCAAGCAGCCTTAGAGTGTTCTTCATCCTCAAGAAGAACTTCGGATACATTTTGGGAAAATTTTCGAAAGTCAGGCATATCTTTGAATTGTGCTCAAGCCCTTTCATGTTTTTCATTATCGGCATGAACATGCCCTCTTCGTCCTCATAGGTGTATAACTGCGCGTAGGCTGCGTAATCAGGGTGGTAGGATATCAGCTGATTCCACTGTTTTTTTATGTCAAGATCTGTGAGTTTATCCGGGTGTTTTGCGTCTATAACATGAAACGTTTCCTGTGCGTGGGATGCTATTTTATCCGGACTCTGACCTTCCGGCCTCAGGTTGGGGTTTGTAAGCGAAATGGTCCTCGCGTAACCGCGCTTAGTGCTCATGGTGCCAAGGCCAAACACTATGCGCAGCACGCCGTCCTCCTGTTTTATTCGAGTGTTCCAGCGTCTGAAGTTTTGAGAGTAGCCAACCCCGGCCGTAGTTGGGTAGTAATATTGCCCATGCCATTTGCCGGCCATCCTTATCAGTATTATGCCCATGTCGTCATCGCCAAGCCCATGTTTTTTGCGGTAGCCGACGGCTTTTGGAAAATAAGTGCGCGCGTATATCCTCTTTATGTCGTCCTCGACCATTCGCACGCGTTCGTCCAACGGCAGAAGGCTGTTGCTCAAAAATGTGGATAGATACTTTCCCGCAAAAGAGTGTTTTATGGAGTCCTCGAGCCTGCTGCTGCTGCGGACAACCACCGGATCTTTTATCTCCGAAAGAAACTTCCTTACCGCAGATGATACGATGTCCGGAAGAGGCGTCGATAGAAAAACGCTTTCGATCCTCTCTGGGTCGTTTTGCGCAATCAGCGTTTCAAAATGCGGCACGCTCCCGAGAAACTGATGGAATATATCGATGCCGAAATAGATAGATTCAGGCACCTTTGTTGCGGCAAGCATGCTATCGCCGCTGTCCCGCAGCTTTCGCAGGCCGAAGAGCAGAGAGCGCCCCTTGCCGCCTATGGTCTTCGAACCATATATCATGTGCGCGAAATCAGGATCGTCTTTGGGGTCCCAAGCGAAGTAACTTTTCAAAGCGCTGCTCTTGTCGCTCATCGTCCTCGTGCCTCCGTATCCCCTCTGTCGATTATGACGCCTATCTCGCTCTCACCGTCGAGCAGGACGTCGAAATTACCGGTATAATGCCTCACCGCCGGATGGTCGGACGTCATCCACCTGTTGTTTTCAAACCACGCCCTGTTGTAAATGTTTTTCCCCAAGCCGTCAAAGACGGGGAGATATAATATGTTGTCGCCGTCAAGGTCAAGGAAGAAATGCGTGCCGTAGGAGAGCTCCGGCGCCATGCCCATATCCGGCACACCTATCTCGACAAGGCAGCCGGAGTTTGAAAGCTCGCTGTACTGCACCGGCACGCCGAGAATTGGATTAGAGCTTCCCCAGCGGCCTGGCCCTACCAGGATGTACTTTTCGCCTTCGAGCCGCTTGTTGATCTCGCCGATAGCCCGCGCGACCTCGTAAAAGTCCTGAGAAGAGCAGTAAATATCCGAGTCGACGTACACCATATGGCGTATGCCCTCCAGCCTTCCGTTCGCTACCATCCTGTCCCCGCGCAGTATTATTTTTTCGGGGGCCACATCCGGGATTTCGACGCGTCCGCGGTCGTCGTAGACGGAAAGGGGGCGCAGCTGCACGAGCGTGAACGTGTCGTCCTCTGTTTCATATGTGAACTCGATGTCGACGGGCAGGCGGATCTCCTTTTCGAATAGCTTCAGCAGATGTTTTATCCTATTGAACAGCCTTGGGCACTTTTGAATCAGCTCGGCTAAAGTAAACACGGGCCTCGGAGCGTCTATTCCGCTTCTGTCAGTGTGCAGCCAGTGGAACATATTCCCGTCGTACCACTGAATATAAAACTGTGCCATCTTATGGAGCGCCGCTATCTCAAAGACGGAGCTGCCGAGAGACCCAGTCATAAAAGAGTCCTCAAGCATATCTATATAGTCGAATTTCTCCTGAGAATGCGCGATGATATCAGAAGGGCTGTTGCCCTCCGCTCTTAAGTGAGGGTTAGTCAGATAAAACGTGCGTGCGAACGAGCGGTCCACTGTTCGTGTGCCAAGGCCAAAGCAGAGCCTCGCGACGCCGTCCTCTTTTTTTATCCGCGGAGAAGGCCGCCTGAAGACCTGCGAAAACGCGGTACCGGCAAACTCCGGATAATAGCGTCGGCCACGAAGCCTGCCCGCTATTGGCTGAACGAGTACCGCCATGCGTTCTCCGCCCCACAGGATGCCGTGTTTGCGCTTGTACTCGCGCGCAGCGGGATTGTATGTCGAAGCGTACACTTCCTTTATCGCCGCCTCAAGCTTCTTGCGCCTCGTTGCTCGGTCGCCCTGGTTTGTGACGAACTTTGTGGCATATTTGCCGGCAAACGACAGGTTGACGTTATCTTCGAGGATGGATGACGATCGAACCGATATAGGAACGTCGATGGCATCGAGGATGCGCTCGATTCCTTCGTCGGCGGACGGCGGGAGCTTTGCCTCCTGGCAGATTTTGTGGAGCGTCGGGGTGTCGCTGTGTTCGCGCAGGCCCAGCAGCCTGTCCCATAAGCCGTTCATCTCCATAAATTCCTCAAATACTGAAGTCGTGATCACAAATGAACAGCGCGGCAGCATGACCTCGTCGCTCAGATTGCTGTCCGTAATTATGGTGTGCGCGAAGCTTAACCCCTTAGCCTTGCCGCCTACGGATCCCGTGCCTATCAGCCAGTTGCGGTCTCTGTAGTAAGGTATCGGGTCGAAGCTGCGGTAAAATTCCCCATATTCCATCGTTCCACCCCCATATATGCAAAGCCAGCCCTTACTACGAAGCACATACGGCAATTTCGTAAGCGGGCTGGCCGAAAAAACAGAACTCAGTTTTAACCTCGCGTTACTTTATAATTATATCTTCGTTGCGCGACCCTTCGGAGATCTTGTAAAGATATCCGCGGTCCCTGTCCCAGGCGTAAGGTCCGTTATACGATATCGAACCGTAGCCGTCCAAATACTGCAGGCCTAGGGAGTCAGCGGTCTCGCGGCTGACATACCCCATGTAGACAGGAAGCATCGGCATTTTTCCGCGGATATTTTTGCTCGTCCAATCTCCAGGCAGTCCCGTCTTTGCCAGGATATCGTCGATTACGGGCCGCATATCTTTCGGTATCTCGTCTATGAACTTTACTTTTCCCTTTGCTGATTTGCCAAATTGGTCAAGAAGGTATGCCGCACCCCAGATGCCGTCCGGCGGCAAGTCGCGCAGCGCCGCAATTGCCGTAAACAGTCCGTCCATCGCGGCTATCTGACGTGGTCTAAAGCCGCCTTTTGTCAGGAAACCCTTTGCCTCTTCCCACCTTGACGGGTCGCCGTCAGGGAATATGCGGTCGACAAGCGCAAGTCCGGCCGCGGCGCGCGTCTTAGTATCGCCGCTTCCAAGCATAGCCCATAGCTCATACTCGGTGCCGCTTGGCTCAGCGGCGCGTATCTCGCCTAATACCGCGGCGCCTTTTTCTTTTATATCGATGCGCTTTTGCATCTCAGCCGCGAAAGCGTCCCACTCCGCGGCCATAACGGGCGATGCTGCCGCAATCAAAAGCGCGGCCATTACTGCCGCAATGACAGATCTTTTCATGATCATCCCTCCTCGGACATTTGAAACATATTTTACAGATGTTCGGTTATGAGCTACGATAAAACGCGTGTCAACTCCTGCGGAACATCGTGTCCGACGTCTGTTTTTAATAGAGCTTATCGCCTCTTACCGTTATCTCCCTCTCCCATTGGCCGCCAGGCCAGCTTTTTTCGTTGACGCCGCCTGGCAGTATCTTCCAAACCTTGACAGTGCCGCCTGGTTTTCCATAGAGGTCGACTTTAAATATCTCACCCGCAGAAAACGGGATGAATATGGCGTACCTTCCTTTGAATATACGCCCCTCTTCTTTTAAAGAGCCTTGGCCGCGGACGGCCTTCCACATGGCGCCGCGTCTTCTGCCGCTCGCATTGAACGAGGCTATACCTTCCTGCGTAAACATGAGGACGCCGTACTTGCCGCAGCCGCTTAAGAAGAAACTTAAAAACCTTGCCTGAGCATCAAGGTCACGGCCCAAATAGTGCAGCGCTTCAACGCAAAAACGCCCCACATATTCGCGTGAACTCTTTTTAATCTGTCCGAAGGCCTCGCCCAAAGCCTTCGCCGCGTCGCGGTCCCTGTTCTCCGACAGGAAACCAATTATCGATGACTCAAGATCGTCTGTCTTGTATCCCTCTTGCTCAAGCATCTTAAGCGACCGCTTATATATCGGCGGCAGCTCTTTTCTCGGGACATCTGAACTTAGTGCCATTACCTCGCCGCTGTTCGCCGATATTATATCGGAGGATACACTCTGCGGCGCTTCGTCTTTGCTTATGCAAACGGACGTCTGCTCCGCATCTTCAATGTCTGCCGCAGATGCCTTTACACCGAGGCAAAACATTGCTCCAATGACCAATGCCGCAAATATCACCGCGCCTCTGCGGCTGTTTTTGTTCTTCATCCCTCTCATTGACACATCCTACTCACAGTAGCTGTTATTAGTAACAGTATTTTATATTATTTTTAAATATCTATGTATCTGGTCCCGCCCTTTTCGTCTCCATCCGTATTTACGCTGTTTTTTGCCCTATATACGGGCAATGATTTGTCAAACGCCAAAACGAGCACGGGGAGCCCCATAAGGACCGGTGTCAATATGCCCCATAACCAAAAATTCTTGCCCAGCCTTTTTGCAATGCTGCCCCAAAGGTAGACGTTGGCCGCGAAACTTACAAGAGCCGTAGCAGGTTCAAAGACAGGAGCGAAAAGATAGAAGCTGACGACGTTCATCGCTAAGGTTACAATGCCGGGAGCAACTATGCCCAGCGTGAACCAGCGGGATATGCCCGCGCAGTCGCAAAGCAGCATCACGTTATATATGGGAATCAGGAAACCTAGAAAGGATCCCACCCGGAATTTTTCACCGAGGCGGTAAAAGACAAACGCCGCGAATATGTAAAAGCCAAAGCACATCAGCACGAAAACAACGACGGCGAACGCGCCGAAGAGAACAGTGAACATTTTTACTTTATCCTCCTCTCAAGCTCCGCGATGACAGAGCCGAGCTCTTTTATGTCTGCGCCGTAACGGGTCCAGTCTCCTTCACGCTGTGCTTTCTGCGCGGAATCGTAGAGCCGCTGCGCTGTTTTTACAAGATCGGCTATATCAGTGCCGCCTGTCTCTTGGCTGGTCTGAGGCTTGGTCCGATCCTTTGCGGCCGTATCTCCGCCCCTCACGGTTATGGATGTTCCGTCTTTGGCCATGACCTTCTGTCCCATTAGCGCTTCTAAAGCCTCTCCGAATGACTCCGCCCACGCCACCCGTCCGCCCGTCGATACGATCAGGCGTTTGAGTTCAGGCAGCTCTCCTTTTTCAGCTTTCAGATAGAGCGGTTGGACGTACAAAAGCGATTTGCCCACCGGTATAACCAGCAGGTCGCCCCTGATGACGTCTGACCCTCGCTGACTCCAGAGGGATATCTGGGCTGATATCTCCGGGTTTTGGTTTATGAGCGCCTCAACCTGGACTGGACCGTAGATAAGCTTCTGCTTTGGGAATTTGTATACTAAGAGTTCCCCATAGTTTTTAGGATCGCAGCGGCCGGCCATCCAACCAATGAGGTTGTCCCTGCCAAGCGGCATATACGGCAGGATTATGGCGAACTCCGGCGATTTTTCGCCCCAGAGCTTCATCGTCACATAGTTAGGCCTTACGTTGTTATCCTGCGTGGACGAGGTCACGGCCCACACGTCCTCACGGTTGTAGTATGTGTTGGTGTCGGTCATGTGGAACGTACGGTAAACGTCGGCCTGCACTTCGAAGAAGTCCTCCGGGTAGCGCACATGCTTCCACAGTTCAGGCGACATCTCAGATGAACCTTTGAACAGGCTTGGGAAAATTTTCTGCCATGTCTTTATCAGCGGGTCGTTATCGTCGACTATATAGAAGACCATCTTTCCGTCATACGCGTCCACGGTGGCCTTGACGCTGTTGCGTATATAGTTGACACCGTTAAAATGAGCGAGGGTGTTGTCCGCAGTCATCACGGGCTTTGAATAGGGATACATCTGAGACCATGTGAAGCAATCCTGCATCCATTGGATGCGCCCGTCATGTATGACGGGGTATGTATCGCCGTCGAATATGAGGAAGGGCGCCACTTCAGCCAAGGCTTCCCTTGCGTTTCTATTGAAGAGGATGCGGCTGTCAGCTTTAAGCGCGCCCGTAAAAAGTATCTCCGTGTCGCGGAAGCGCAGCGCGAAGAGCAGCCTGCGCCACATAGACCCTATATTCACCCCGCCGTCGCCCTGGTAAGTGGTCCTCGCGTTTGAGTCGCCCAGAGGGTAGTCGAACTCCTTGACGTCGGTTTTTACGAGCACGTACCAGTCGCCCTTGGATCCGTAATATATCTCTGGCCGGTTAAGCGGTATATCGACTATTGAACGCGGCGGCAGGTCTTTCATGAAGAACACCGGAAGTCCGCCCGGCGCGATTTCGTTTACAGGGTTCATCACTACGCCGTATCCGTGGGTGAACTCAAGGTGAGTGTTGACCCAAGTCGGATTCTGCAGCTGCGCGAGGTCCAGTTCGCGCACGGAGAGCATGACCTGCCTGTTTTTGCCGTTTATGTTATATCTGTCTATGTATACGTCGGTGAAGTTGTAGTAAGTCCTTATCGCCTGAAGCTGCTTATACGTGCGCAGCAGCGGGGAATAGTCCCAGAGGCGGATGTTGCTCACGGTTTCCTGGTCCGCCTTGAGCTCGTCAGCCGTGACCTCTGTCTCTGGCGTCACAGAGAGCGTACGCACGTTGTTTAAGCCGAACGCGCGGCGCGTGTAGTCCAAATGGTATGCCAGATATGGCTTCTCCATCTCGTATTCATTCGGCTTGACGCGGTATTGCTGCACAAGTCCTGGTATGAAAGAGCGGGCCACCCATCCTGTTATTATTAAAATTCCTATCAGTATGCCCGACATCTTCCACATCGGTTTAAAGATATTTACAACGAGGAGGACTGCTGCTGCAAACGCCGCGGCCGTCAATATAACAAGCGCGGGCATGACCACATGTATATCCGTGTAACCTGCGCCATACACCACGCCTGTCGGTGAAAAGAGAAGGTCGTACCGCTCAAGCCAGTACCCCGCGCCCCATAAGATCAGAAAGGCCGCTCCTAAAAGCGCGATATGAAACTTAGTCTTGGGCGCGGTCTCAATATGTCCGCCATAAAAAGAGATGGAGTGCGTTAGGAAGTATGCCGAAAGCGAACCTATGATCGAAACGGCGATCAGGCCTTGCAGCCACGCGCGTAAAAATTTTATGAACGGAAGTGTAAACACATAAAAGCCGATATCATGCCCGAAAAGGGGGTCTGTCTCCCCGAAAGGCGACGGATATATGAATTTTAAAAGAGTGCTCCAGTATCCCATGGAGCCTATCGCGTTTATGACTGCGAAAAACAGCGCGAACGCAACTAACGCCCATCCGGCGAAGGCGTTTCCGGCCGAGTCGTTTGCGCCCTGCGTATGTTTGACACCGCTGTTCCAGGCAAACCGCCAGTTCAGCCAGTACATCAGAAAAGCAGGGATCAGCGCCGCGAAAAACAGCGCGCACTTTGCCCAAAGCCTGCGCCAGAAGACCGCCTCATATCCGTGCGATTCAAACCAGTAAAGGTTTGTCATAAATACGGCAATAGCAGGCAGGATAACTGTCAAAACTATAAATAAAGCGGCTAAGGTAAGCCATAGCTTTGGGATCCTGGGCATCCTGAGCTTTGGATACGCCGGATGTTCGTCCTGCCAGTTGCCTTCGTTGTCTCCGGAACCTTGTGTCCACTCGCGCCCGCGGTTCCCCAACGGACCAAATATATCCTTCAAGTCCATATTGCCGCCCCCCTCTCTTTTGATCGCGTAGCCATCCCCTGCTATTTTTTACCAAAAACGCTGTGGTGTCCAGCTGAAAATATGAAAGAACTCTGTCTTGAAAAGAGCCGCCAATTTTTTATGGCCGGTCGGCTATGTTATGATGATTTATTTCAATAGTCCTAAGTTTTATCTGCTTGCCCGCCTATTTTTTTATGTCGGCTTTCTGTCCGCCGGTAATGCGCAGCAGGTCTTCCGGACTTATCGGAAAAAAGGCGTGATCCGTTCCGGCCGCCGCCCACACCGTGTCGTGCAGGAAAAGATCCTCGTCCAGAAACGTCCGCGGCTGCAGCGGATAACCAACAGGCGGCACTCCCCCGGGCTTAAATCCGGACCAATCGAAGCATGCGTCAGGCGTTGCAAATGAAACGTGCTTTGCGCAGAGCAGCCGCTTTACCTTCTTCGTCTCGACCTTGTTAACGCCAGACATAAGAGCCAGAGCGAAGCTCTGTCCATGGTCCACGCTTAGGAGTATGCTTTTGAGTATCTTCTGTTCAGGGGCATTTACAGCGGCAGACGCGTCCGCCACAGTAAAAATAGTCGCTTCTGTCCTGAATATATTCCCATCGTAGCCAAGAGAGCGAAGCTGCTTTTCGACCTCCGATACTGGGTCGAACCCGTATTTTTCTCTCTTACCCTCCATTGGTGAAGCCTCCGTTTTAGAATATTGCCGCAGCTTTTCATGAGCAGCCAGGCTGCGGATGGAATGATCACTTACGGCGTTGCGCCTGAAGAGCGTTCAGCTGTGATGTGAGCCTTTCTTTCGCTTGTCATTCCGGAGTAATTCGCGGCGTCCCGTATCCTGGACGGCCTCTCCAAAGCGATGTAAAATAATGGACTTATCTCCATCTCGTGATACAAGAGCCTGTATATCTCTCTGTTTTCGAGCACTGAACGCACAAATTCCCGCGTTTCGGCGTAGGGTATTCTCTCTATCCATTCGGCCCAGTCATTGGCGCCGAGCGTACCCCATCTGATGATCGACGATGCCCCCGCGTTGTAAGCGGCTATAGCGCGCGGTACCTCGCCGTTGAACTTTGCGTTGAGCCCGGCCAGGTGCCGGGCACCTAAAAGTATGTTGTCTTTTGGAACGAAAATGTCTGTCGCCGGAATACCAAGCAGCCTGGCTTCGCCCCTGGCTGTCATAGGCATCAGCTGCATTAAGCCTATCGCGCCGGACTGGCTTTGGGCGTTCGCATTAAATTTGCTCTCCCGTTTCATAACGGCCCATACCGTATGCTTCGGGACGCCTGTGATGCAGTAAGCACGCTCTACGTCGTCCTGCCATGGGCGAGGGTATGTCCATACCGCCAGCATAAGGGAGATTTTACCTCGATAAGTGGATGCTCCGCCGTCAGGGAAGAGCAGGAACGTATAAAAATCCAACGGATATTTTTGCGCCGCTTTTTTGCGCAAAAGGTTGGCCTCGGAGTGCATGCCTAATTTTTCCAGCGCTCGAATGCGCCAGTAATATATCTTTGCGGGACGCGGAGCCAGGCTTGTCGCGAGGCCGTTTTGTGTCCAGCAGGAAAGCGCTGTTCGCACATCGCCGCGAGTCCATGCGCTCCATCCGTCGGACCAATTTTTAGACACCTGCGAGCGAATTTCGGATAAGACGCACGGGACGATGAACATCACTAAGACAAGCATGACGCAAGCGCCTGTGAAAACGCGCTTGCGGGCATAAAGGAAATCGATTAAGGTAGAGAGCGAAACAAAAGAGAAGGAGGTGCTCTTTTGCATACGGATGAACCACCCTTAAATATTATTGAGAAAAGTATCCCTCAGATGTCCGATGAAGTCAAGCTCGCGCTGGCGGCAGACCTTGCCGAGGCAGCGGACCGGGCTGTGGTCGATGAGATAATGACGGCGCCAAAACCCGGGCTTGTCGATCCGCTTGGGCAGGGCTGTCATGCTGACATGGATCTGCGGACGTTTCTGCAAAGCGCGGACGCAATCAGACGTTTTTGGCATAGCCAGGCTATGGTTGGGTTGAGCGGGATGTCTTGTGAGTCCGCGCTGCCGATACTGAGGTCGACCGGCATCGAAATGGAGGCGTCTATGTTCGCGGCGACTTGCGGTATCAACACGCACAAAGGGCTTATCTATCTTATGTCCCTTTTGCTTTACGGGGCCGGCTTCTCTCTTTACAACGGCATGCCTTTGTCTCCTGAAGCTGTGGCCGCTTTTGCCTCGTCCGCAGTCAAGGGAACGGTCGAAAAAGAGCTGCTTCCGCTTCGGCTAAGGTCTGATGTCAACGGAATGACACATGGAGAGAAACTTTTCATGTTGCATGGCGTAACAGGCATAAGAGGGGAGGCTGAGGCGGGCTTCCCTTCTATCCTAAACGCGGGGCTGCCTGCCTTCAAAGACGCTATCTCAGCCGGCGCCGGCCGCAACGAAGCGTCCCTGGCCGCGCTCCTTGCTATTATGGAGGTCAACGAGGACAGCAATGTCATACACCGCGGAGGCTTCGATTTCTGGATGCGTGAATATCGCGGGATGGTTCGTGAGGCCAGGGAAAAGTTCGATCCGCTCTCGGGGTGCTATAACGCAATTTTGGATCTCGAAAAATTTTTTATGCTGCGGCGCGTAAGCCCTGGGGGAGCGGCGGATCTGCTGAGCTGTACGTTATTTTTAGATAAAATTACTTCGCCTACTTGTCAACAATAAATTTTTGTTGTATTCTTCGATGACACAATCACGAACAGAAGGGGCGGATATGTATGAGTCTAGGCAACAGGATCAAGTCGCTTCGTAAAGCTCAGCATCTGACACAGCAGAAGCTTGCGGACAAGGTTGAGGTCAGCCGCATCTACGTTCAGGCTCTTGAGAGCAACAGGAGGCTTCCATCGATGAAGCTGCTCCAAAGGCTTGCGCCCGCGCTTAATGTGGAGGTCACGGATCTTTTGATGGACTACTCGTCGCCTGATAAGCCGGGCAGAGTGCAGCTTGAGTCCATGCTTGACAATGGCGAACTTGAAATATGGTACCGCAGCAAAAAACTCTCGGAGAAAGAGCTTAAGCGCGTATACCGCGTCATTGAAGCCGCTCTTGACGACTGGGATTCCGAGGATGGCTCCGGGAAATAACCTGGAACCTGAAGATATGGGCGAGGATTGGCCTATGCCTCCGTCCGAGCTCCCTGCTTGGGCCGTCAGCGAGGGTAAAGAGTGGCAGCGCTTAGGCGAGTTTGAGATACTGGCAAGGGCCGAGGATGTGACGGGGCTTCGTCTGGAACTGAAATATGAGGCGCTGCCTCCCGGGGTGTGGGGCGTGCATGTCGTTCATGGCGAACGAGGCCGTATCCTTGTAAATTCAAAACTGCCGCTCGTATGGAGGCGGTTTGCGATATTCCATGAGCTGTATCATTTGCTGAACCACAGAAGAGGCGCCCGCTTCTGGACGCGCACTTTTGAATCGATGGAGAGCTTTGAAAACCGCGCCGACTATTTTGCGTGGGCCGCTCTCTGGCCGGAGTGGTCGGAAGGAGATTATGTCGATTGGACGTGACGTCGGCGACGATGAAGAAACTGCCGTTCTTTTTGCCTTTCGGAGGGTGCGAGGGACGTTGCGTATATTGTAATCAGCGCGTTATTACAGGCACCTGCGATGTCCCGTCGCCGGGATATATAAGGTCTGTCTTATCAGAACTGGACGAACCGCGTGAGATATGTTACTTCGGCGGATCGTTCTGCCGTTTCACGCGCGAGACGATCAAGGCATACCTTGACGCGGTAATTGAGTGCGCTCCGCCCGGAAGCCGCATAAGATTTTCGACTTATCCCGGAGATCTGCGCGACGTAAAGCTTCGCGAACTAGTAATGTCTTACCCGATAGCTTGTGTGGAGCTCGGCGTTCCTTCGCTGGACCCCGCGGTTCTGCTATCCTGTAAAAGAGACGCGGACCCGAACGCCATAATAGAGGATTTGACGACGCTGCGCGACGAGTCGGTTTCGATCGCTGTGCAGATGATGATAGGGCTTCCGGGGCAGACTGAGGAAAGCAGTATGAACGATCTCGCGCTGATGGCCGACGTTAAGGGTCCTGTTAGCTGGGAACTGAGGCTTTACCCGTGTCTGGTCCTTGAAGGCACAGAGCTTCTGTCGATGTTCAAAAGCGGGCTTTACAGGCCGATATCCGTATCAGAGGCCGTGAGGTGGGGCGGAAAATTTATAGACGCGGCAGTGGAGATGGGATTTTGTCCGATACGCGTCGGGCTTCAGGAGTCGGACCTGCTTGCATCGCAGGTACGAGGCGGTCCGCACCATCCTGCTCTCGGCGAAATGATACAGAGCGAGGCTCTTGTCCGAAAACTCACGAGGAACAGCTGGACCGGTCCTTGGACGGTACCGGTCTCGCAGATGTCTAAGTTCACGGGTCACGGGGCCTTCGGATTAAGCCGTCTTGCGTATTATACAGGCCTTTCGATCGAAAAAGCGGCTTCGCTTCTGAGATACTTTCCTCGGGCAAGTTGCTGCTGACGCGGCCTTTTGGATGTCGTCAGCCTCATTCTAAGAACGAGCGGCATGGTATAATAAACAACTGTGACCGCGACATGGCGTCTGTATGCCGCCATACTGAAAGGGGCCGTTTTGAACTTGAATCAGAAAATCCTTGAGCTGTTCGATAAATTTAACCGCGGCTCCTTTTCTTCGAGAAACAGATTTGTGCGTTCGGCCACATGGCTTGCCGGAGCGGACGACGAAACAGGAGAGATGTCGAAGGCCGAAATAGCCCGCCACGCCGAGATAGCGGCGGGCGGAGCCGGTGTTGTGATAACGGGAGGAGCTTATGTGAGCAGGGACGGCAAGTCTCTTCCACGTCAGTGGGGCCTTGACAGCGACGCCCGTATAGGCGACGTTGCGGCGCTTGCGGCCGCGGTGCACAGATCTGGATCAAAGCTCGTAGTCGAGATATGCCATTCGGGCGGGCAGCGCGACACGCGTGTTGCGTCGCCGCGTTCGTTCTCTCCTTCCGGCGGCGTTCACCCGGGATGCGATATAGAAAGCGAGCCACTCTCGCCGGAAGAGATAGCGCGGATACGTTCGGATTTCGTAGCGTCCGCCATGCGTGCGCAAAAAGGCGGGGCTGATGCCGTAGAGGTGCACGGCGGACACGGTCTTTTGCTCACTCAATTCCTCTCCTTGCTGACCAATCGCCGCAGTGACGGCTATGGCGGCTCGTTTGATAACAGGATGAGGATATTTTGCGAAATACTTTCTGATATCCGCTCAGCTCTCGGAGAAAGGTTCCCCATATGGTTTAAGATAAGCATCGCCGAGGGAGTAGAGCGAGGCTATAAGGCAGAAGAAGGCCTGCGCGTCGCCGAGAGGCTTTTACGCGAGGGAGTCTCGGGTATCGAGGTCTCTTCCGGTACGATGTACGCGCCCGCCCCAAACTCGCCATCAGTAGTCGGGATATCCGCCGGAGGCTCGGAGGCCCCTTTTCGTGAATATGCCGCCGAGCTTAAGAGATTTGCGTCGCGTGAACAGGTGATAATCCTTACCGGAGGGCTGAGGAGCCTGCCTGTCATGGCCGGTTTGCACGCCATTGAGGCGTGCGATCTCTTCGGCATGAGCCGTCCCTTCAATGCCGAACCCGACCTTGTAAATCGCTGGTACGAAGAGGACAGCAGGCCATCGGCGTGCATTTCCTGCAACGCGTGCCTTAGGACAGCCGAATATGGTATGGTGGACTGTCCCGTTATGAGGGACAGAAACGAGGGATTCTGGGATCCGCTATGAATTCAAACCCTGCCATCGCATTCTGAAGCGGCCGATTCCAAATTCATAGCGTCGCGCCGAGCGCCGTTTTTTGCTGATGAGCCCCCTGTTTTTTCTGCTGAGCATGTGCCTGAAGCCTTGCCTTCCGCCCTTTGAATCGTCGTGCTCAGTATTTTAACTGAACTTAGCAAAAAAAAATTTGACTGCCGTTGACAAAAAAGATGAAGGATAATAAACTTGTCCTCTAAATCAGCAACGTTGATTCAAAATAAGTACAATTGACAGGAGTGTTCCATATATGGACAGTGCCCAGCTAAAAAACTTGCTCGTTGAGAGAGCTCATACCATGCCGAACAAAGCCCGCAGGGTGGCGGAGTACCTTCTTGCAAACATGCGCGAGGCTTCGTTCCGTTCCATCGGAGACATAGCGGAAGAGCTCAATGTTTCAAAAGCGCAGCTTGTAAGAGTGGCTCAGATGCTTGGTTTCTCAGGATACGCGGAACTCAAAAGCTGCCTGCAGACAGCTATACTTGAACAGATAAATCCCGCGGCTCTGCTCGCGCGGGCGGTAAGCTCGAGCGATACGTTTCCCGACAGCGTCTTCCGCGCGGAGCACGCGAACCTGGATGACACAATGGCACAGCTTACCCCCGAGACCATTGAGAAATTCTGTGATATGGCTAAAAAGGCCTGCAACATATACTGCATAGGCTGGGGAATCTCATCGCTCGTCGCCGAGCTTATGCAGATGCGCCTTGTCGTCATGGGTATGAAAGCTGTTCTTCTGCGTCGCGGCAGCCTTTCGCTTTGGGAGCAGGTGCGCTCTGCCGCGGAAGGAGACGTTGTCGTTGTATGCGAGCTGCCAAGCTACGCTGTTGAAGTTACGGAGGCTGTCGAGATAGCGCACAAAAACGGTGCAAAAGTCGTATCTATGACTGACAGCGCGGCTGCGCCCGTCTGCAGGTTTGCGGACCTCACGTTTTTTGTATCGGCCAACAGCCCAACGTTTGGGAGCAGCATAATAGGGCCGCTCTTCCTGACGCATGTGCTGACCTCCGCAATGGCCATGTCGCTTGGCGAAAGCGCGAAAAAATCGTTCGACGAACAGGCCCAATTCTTGCACGACGAAAGAATATTTCATCCGATATTCGGGCTTAAGTATTAAAGTAAAGACATTACGCAATCACGAACCAGACAAACGAATTGTCTGGTTCGTGATTCAAAGCAAATATCATCGTTTCCAGGAGAGCGTCGCGCTGCGGAGCATCTGAAAGTTCAGCAGAGTCTCGGCGCGCGGGGGTTTCCCTTCCGCCAGACTGTTAAATTCATTTAGCATCCTCACGTAAGCCAGACGTTTCATTGGGTCGAACTCTCCCTGTATCCCTGCTCTCAAAAGCACGGCCAACTGTTTATAGACGCTTGGCACTGGAACGAAAGCAGGTCCTTCCGGGGTCATCCTAACGGTGTAGACGAATGAATAGCTCTCTTTGCCGTTGAACTGTCCGGCCTTATTGTACGCAGGCGTTGACGGTGCCACATATATCGCCGTCCCCTTAGGGACTATGAGTTTTGCGGGGACAGCGTCCCAGCGAGTGTACTGGTAGGGCGATACGGAGATGAAAACTTTAGGCGGTCCTGTCGTCATCCCTATCCATAAGTGCACTCCGTTGCCCTCGAGATTCGTGAACGACACACGCCAGAGAAGGTCGTCCTTCTCGTCCTGGTCCACTTTTGATATGAATGCGCCGTCTGAGACAAATGACAGCCCATTTGCCTGTTCTATCTCGCGTACCCCGGCCGGGGTACGCAGCCAGGCCGACGAAACCACGCCGCCCTGCTGTTCCGTCACTAATATTACCGGAAAGTCGGCGACCCGCAGAGTCGTTATATCTGTTCTCTTTTGAGGAAGCTCGTTTTCAGGCATCACGCATACCACTATCGCCATCAGCAGGATTAAACAGGGCAGTGCCGCCCTCTTAAAATCAAATCCTTTGAATAAGCGTTTGATCCAGGTATATGCCGGATTCCCTGCAATACTGGCTTTTGTTTCACAAAATAGCTCCCTTGCGTTTTTTTTCATATCTTGATTATCCAGTTCATCTGTTCTTTTGGCAAACAAGCGAGCAGCTCGGCAGCTGTTTTTTTAAGCAGGGGATGAACGATCCGCGGCGCTATCTCAGTAAGCGGGACCAAAACGAATGCCCTTTTATGAAACAGCGGGTGAGGCACTTTCAGCGACGGCAGGTCGATGACGGCATCTCCCAAGAGTATTATATCTATATCTATTTCTCTCGGTCCCCATCGCTCGCAGAGAGTCCTTCCCAAGGATGTCTCGATTGCCTTGACGGTCTCAAGCATCTGCTCAGGGTTGAGATCCACGGACGCGGTCAAGCACATGTTCAGAAACCTCGGCTGGTCTGTAACGCCCCAGGGGGCCGTCTCCCAGACACGGCTCTTATCCAGTATTGAAAATCCAGAGGCGCGGAGCGCACGTATCGCGCGCTCGAGCATAAGAAGCCTATTGCCCAAATTTGATCCGAGCGATAGTATGGCCGTGCTTTCAGGCATACTGAGCTCCTTTGACAGCCTCTATCATCATCAACGCTTTCTTGTTCTGCGCGACATCATGGACTCGCACTATGTCGACGCCTTGCCATGCGCAAAGCGACGAGACTGCCAAAGTCCCCTCCAATCGCCCCTCAGGCTCTTTTGATCCGGTGGCAATGCCTATCGTTCCTTTTCTGGACGCTCCTATCAGGAGCGGAAGTCCGACCGTTTGAAACGCTTCTAAGTGTTTCAGTATAAAAAGGTTCTGTTCGTAAGTTTTCGCAAAACCGATCCCAGGATCTATTATTATCCGAGACGGTTCAAGTCCGTACGACGCGGCCTGATCAATGCCCTTTTCAAAGAATCTAGTGATCTCAAGCAGGATATTGTCGTACTGGCACATCGACTGCATCGTTTCGGGAGTACCCCTCATATGCATAAGCACGAGCATCGCGCCGGATTCAGCTGTTGTCCTTGCTATCTCTGGCTCGTACGCGAGGCCGGAGATATCGTTTATGATGTCAGCCCCCTCTTCGAGCGCGGCCCGCGCCACGCCGGCTCTGGTTGTGTCTATCGACAGCGGCGCGGATGGCAGTTCTTTGCGGATAGCTCTGACTGCCGATACTATCCTCTCCAACTCAACGTCTTCCGGCACTCTTGATGAGCCCGGGCGTGTCGATTCCGCGCCGAGGTCGAGTATGTCCGCACCCTCCTCCGATAACAGAAGCGCTCTTTTGACGGTCTCGTCAATGCTGCCTCCCGTGCGGCTTTTGCAGTAGAACGAGTCTTCGGTAAGGTTAATTATGCCCATAACTAAAGTTCGCTCCCCGAAATTTAGCTTTGAACCGCATGGCAGAACCGCTGTCTTTGTTTTTTTGCATAAAGAGGCCAGGGCTTTGCGAATATCGCTTGCGATATCAGGCAAACCCCACCATGTCATTGTCTCCAGCTTATCTGCAAGCAGTTCAAGCTGTTTTTTTGTGCCGAAAAGCAGCACGTCGCTGTGCGATACTCCGCAGTCTATCGCGTGGGCGTGTACGGCCGCGTCTCCGCCCCTTGAGAGCATCTCCTGTTTTATGACGTTTGCGGCTCTGACGTCCGCGCGCGGGATGAAAAGAGTGCGCATATGGCTTCGGCTGCTGAAAAACGGAAGACTGCGCATATCCGCGCCGAGAGCCTTAAGCGCGTCAGCGAGCTCTGAAGTCTCAAGAAACCTCATCTGATATGTCGTCATAAAGATCCCCCTATTCAAACTCCTGCACGAGCGGAAGGCATTTTAAGTGCTCTTTATAGTTGAGACCCATGAGGCAAAATCCGCGCGAGTCTTCGTGAGTCAATACGCTGTATGAGGCTGTGTCGATATGTAAGCGCCAGAAGCTTGGCTTAGCTATGCCAAGAGCGCTTGCGAGCATCGGTTTTATCACGCCGCGATGTGCTATGATAGCTCCCACGCGGCCTTTATGTTCTCTTATTACCTCTTCAAGCCCCTTCAGAGAGCGTTCGGCCACTTGGTCCAGAGTCTCCGCTCCATCTATCCGAAGATCCTCCGGTCTGGTTATCCATGTGTTCCAGAGCTCCGGAGTCTCAGCCGCTATTTCGGATTTGAGCCGGCCTTCCCACGGGCCTAAGTGTATGTTGCAAAAGGCGTTATTCGTCCTGTACCCGATCCCAAGGCTGTCGCCCAGTATTTTAGCTGTTTCGGCGGCGCGGATCAGAGGGCTTGAGTATATGAACTCTATCCCCATGTGCCGCATTGCGTCTGCAAGAGCGTGCGCCTGTAAGCGCCCGTTATCGTTAAGCGGGAAGTCAACGCATCCGCGGATGCGGTTTTCCCTGTTGCCGGCACACTCGCCGTGCCTGATTAGATAAATAGTGGTTTTGACGTTCATACCCTCACACCTTTTGTGTTTTTCTAAATTATATGCGTATAGGCGCCTTTACGGAAAAGACCATACAGACACGGCCATGTGTCCCGTCTTGCTTTTGTGTAATGCCGCTGTGTTTATCACAAGTCTGCCGCGGTGCGTCTATGGCACGAAGGCGCTGCGGCCCCGCTTCTTTGGCCAAGCTCATAATTAAGACTATGCCGTGCGCGCATCCCGCCGTTTAGCGGAGTAAAACAACTGCCGCCGGCTCATTATACCGCATAGTCAAACATATCGAACCAGTCTGCCATAAGGTAAATACGTAAAAACACGATGCAATTTCTCTGACCTGTATTGACATTTATGCGATGGGCTGTTATTCTATTGCCGTTGGAAATGCTTTAGCACTCTATGCTATAGAGTGCTAATAAGAGGGGGCGATTGCCGGTGCTTACGGAAAGACAGTTGGAGGTAGTCCTGTCTGTCGTATACGAATATATACGCAGCGGCGAGAGCGTCGGTTCCCGGACTGTGTCCCGCCGTTATCTCAAGGGACATAGCTCCGCCACAATCCGCAACGAGATGTCGGATTTAGAGGAGATGGGGTTTCTGCGGCAGACGCACACATCCTCGGGCCGTATCCCCACCAGTCAGGGCTACAGGCTCTACGTCGACTCTGTGCTGCAGAGGGTGGATTCGCCCAAAAGATCCGGCAGGGATTGGATGAAAAGGCTGGCCGAGCACCAAAGGGGTTTGGAGGGCGCGCTTGAGTCGGCCACTGAGATTTTAAGCCGTGTCTCGAATTATGTGGGTGTTGCTGCGGTAGCGTCGCTCGATTCCGTAAAATTTCAGCGGGTCGACTTTGTGAGGCTGTCGGAGCGGAATGTCCTTCTGCTGGTGGTTTTACAGGGCGGGCTCGTCCATCAAAAAGTGATCACGCTGCCGTGGGATATATCGCAGGACAGTCTGGACGAACTGGCGCGCAGGGTCAACCTCTTTGCGGGATACACGTGGCCTGAGATAAAAAAAGAAATTCAAAACTATATAATGCAGGAGCTGAGAGACTATAAGTCCGCGTGCGCGAGGGCGCTCCGGGAGCTCGAGGAGATTATGATGTCTCCGTCGATGAAAGTTTTTACAGGCTCGATGAGCCACATGCTGAACTTGCCCGATTTTCAGGACCTGGGCCGGATACAGGCGCTGTATTCGTTCCTTGAGCAGGAAGAGGGGATAGCGGAACTCATAAACAGCTGCTCCAAGGACGGGCTCAATATACTTATAGGGGAAGAGAACCAGATACCTGAAATGAAGGCGGCGTCGGTTGTAGCGGTCTCCACGGGTTTTAACGGGCAGCGCGCTACGATAGGCATAATCGGCCCTGAACGGATGGACTATGAAAAGGTGATAACCACAATAGACAGAGTGCTTCAAACGCTGGAGCCTAAGCGCGGGGAGGCGGGGACTTAAAATGAACGAGGAAAACAAAGATAAAATAAAAGAGAATTGCCAAGATGCGGATTCGAATAAACCGAAAGAAGAATTAAATTCCGAGGGCAACGGAAATCATCGCGAAGAAGGCGAAGAAAAGGATTGGAAGATGCTGTACGAGAAGATGCGTGCCGAACATGAAACAATGCTGGCTGAATTTGAAAAGGCGAAAGAGGAGATAAAGAGCCTGGCGGAAGAGGCTGCCAGAGCACGCGCGGACTATTATAACCTGAGAAGCAGGGTCGAGCGCGACAGAGAGCGCGACAGCAAGCTGGCTGCGGAAAAAGCGGTGAGGGATCTGTTGCCGGTCTTTGAGAATCTGGAGCGAGTGTGCGATGCAATAGAAGATAAGGAAGGCAGCCTTTATAAGGGGATTATGATGGTGGTTAATCAGTTCTGGAGCGCAATGGAGAACCTTGGCCTGGAGCGCATCGCAGCGGACGGCGAATTCGATCCGGCGCTGCATGAAGCTGTTTCTATGGAGCAGGTCGCCGATGAAGCCGACGACGGCCATATAATAGACGAGCTTAGAAAAGGATATAAACTTGCGGGCAGAGTAATAAGAGCTCCGCAGGTTAGGGTAGGAAAATATAAAAGCAACAGAGAGTGACGGATAGGCAGCGCTATTGATAAAATTAAAAATGGCAGAGAAACAGAAAAATCATGCGTAAGCTGTCGCACGCGGTAAATAGAAATGCTAAGCTTTTCAATTTGGTATTGAGCCGCTTGCATGTATAACGAAGAGAAAGACAGCTATATAATTAAAAAATCTAAACATCTAAAAAGGTGGAATGGGCTATGGAAAAAATCATAGGAATTGACCTGGGCACCACAAACAGTTGCGTAGCGGTAAAAGAGGGCGACAGCGTGACGGTTATACCAAACGCGGAAGGAGGAAGAACAACCCCTTCGGTGGTCGCTTTTACAAAGGACGGAGAGAGGCTGGTAGGTCAGCTCGCCAAGAGGCAGGCTATAGTGAACCCGGAGCGCACCGTCATTTCCATAAAAAGGAAAATGGGGAGCGACTATAAGGTAAATATTGACGGAAAACAGTATACGCCGCAGCAGATATCCGCGATGATACTTCAGAAGCTCAAAAGGGACGCTGAAGAGTATCTCGGGACTACAGTTACGAAGGCCGTCATAACGTGCCCCGCATACTTCACCGACGCGCAGCGCCAGGCTACAAAGGATGCCGGCACGATAGCCGGGCTTGAAGTTCTGCGCATCATCAACGAGCCTACTGCGGCATGCCTGGCTTATGGCGTCAACAATAAAGAGGGGGACCACAAGATAATGGTCTTCGACCTTGGCGGAGGAACGTTTGACGTATCTATCCTCGATGTTGGGGACGGTGTTTTCGAGGTCCTGTCGACATCCGGCGACAATAAACTTGGCGGCGACGACTGGGACGCGAGGATCGTGGAGTGGATGGCGGAAGAGTTCAAAAAGAGCGACGGAGTGGATCTTCGCAAGGACAAAATGGCTTTGCAGCGCCTGCGCGAGGCGGCTGAGAAGGCTAAGATCGAGCTTTCGTCGATGCCGGAGACCACTATATCGCTGCCGTTTATAACGGCTGACCAGAACGGGCCTAAGCACCTCGAGATGACCCTTACAAGGGCGAAGTTCGAGGAGCTCACGAGGGACCTTCTGGACAGAACGGTTCAGCCGGTCCGCACCGCGCTTAGCGATGCGGGGCTTAAGGCGTCCGATATCGACAAGATCTTGCTGGTCGGCGGTTCGACGCGCATGCCGATGGTTCAGCGCAAGGTCAAGGAGCTTATGGGCAAAGAGCCTACAAAGGGCATCAACCCTGACGAATGCGTCGCTGTCGGTGCGGCTATCCAGGGAGCCATACTGTCTGGCGAACATAAGGGCATAGTGTTGGTAGACGTAACACCGCTCTCTTTGGGGCTTGAAACGCTTGGCGGCGTGTTTACGAAGATAATAGAGAAAAATAGCGCGATACCAGTGTCAAAGAGCCAAATATTCACGACGGCGGCCGACAACCAGCCGCAGGTCGAGATACATGTGCTGCAGGGCGAACGTGCTATGGCGGCTGACAACGTCTCGTTGGGCAGGTTCTTCCTCGACGGGATCGCGCCTGCCCCGAGAGGAGTCCCGCAGATAGAGGTGACGTTCGACATAGACGCCAACGGTATAGTCAATGTAACAGCTAAGGACAAGGCCACGGGCAAGTCGCAGAACATAACGATACAGTCGTCAAGGCTCTCTGACGCAGAGATCGAGAAAATGCGCAGGGACGCGGAGATGCATGAGGAAGAGGACAAGAAGAAGAAGGCGCTCATAGAGGCCCGCAACGAGGGAGACAGCGCAGCGTACAACGCGGAAAAGACGCTGAAGGACCTCGGACAGGATGCCACGCCGGAAGAGAGGGCCGCAGCAGAGGAAAAGATAAAAGAGCTGCGCGATCTTCTCACGAGCGAGGATACGGATGCCATAAAGGCGGCTATAAGCGCCCTTATGAACGCGATGCACCCGATTACGCAGAAAGCGTACGCGAAATCGGCTTCTCATGGAGAGGCTGACGCATCCAACGCGGCGGCGGATAACGCTCAGGACGAAACAACAGTGGATGCAGAGTTTCACGAAGAAGACAATTAGTGTGAGGTGAGGCGCTGATGGCTGCTCCCGGCAAAAAAAAAGACTATTACGAAATATTGGGTGTTGAACGGGGGGCCTCGGCCGAGGAGATAAAAAAAGCCTACCGCAAACTTACGAGGAAGTATCACCCGGATGCAAATCCGGGTAATGCGGAGGCTGAGAAGAAGTATAAAGAGATAAATGAGGCCAACGAAGTACTGAGCGATCCAGAGAAGCGAGCTCAGTACGATCAGTTTGGCTATGTCGGCGACATGCCTCCCGGAGGAGGCTTTGACGGTTTTGGCGGGACCGGTTTTGGCGGCGTCGACGGAAGGGGTTTTGGCGGCGCTGATTTCGGGGACCTCTTCGGCGATCTCTTTGGGAGTGCTTTCAGAAACGCGGGGAGGTCTTCTGCTAACCCGAATACCCCTCGCCGCGGTAACGATATCGAATATACCATGCAGATATCTCTTGAGGACGCCTACAGGGGGGTTACCCGCAAGATAGAGGTGCCAAGGCTTGAGACATGTCCTCACTGCGGCGGAGACGGAGCCGAACCGGGCACAAAGGCTGACACCTGCCAGACATGCGGAGGGCGCGGACAGGTTCAGCAGACCGTCAACACTCCGTTCGGGCAGATGGCTCAAATCATGACGTGCCCGTCATGTCATGGAAAAGGTAAAACCATAAAGACCCCGTGCCGCGAGTGCCATGGCCAGGGGCGCGTTCGCAGGCAGCGCACGGTCGACGTCAAGATACCGGCAGGTGTGGATACGGGCAACAGGCTTAGGGTTTCAGGTCAGGGCGAGGCCGGGATAAACGGCGGACCGCCCGGCGACCTGTTCCTGCTGATAGAGGTCAAGCCTGACAGGCGCTTCCAGCGTAAAGGCGACGATCTCAACACTGCGGTCGATATCACTTACCCGCAGGCGGCGCTGGGCTGTGAGGTCAAGATAGAGACGTTCGACGGTTTCGAGACGCTGGATATCCCGGCCGGTACCCAGCCCGGCTCGAGGCTTCGCATAAAGGGGCGCGGCATGCCGCGGCTGCGCGGAGGCGGGAACGGAGACATGAATATCCTGGTGCGCGTAAACGTCCCCAAGAAGCTCTCGCCAAAGGAGCGCGAACTCTTGGAGCAGCTTGCGAAAGAGATGAAGGTGTCGGTCAAGACGCGGTAATTTATGTTTTTTAAGGGCGAAGGGCATGCGGCCGCCGAATCTTAGTTCGGCGGCCGTTTAATAATCGGCAGCCGGATCATAAAAAAAGAGCGTACGTCATGTTTTGTTGAGCTGTCATAGGTGCGGCTTTTGCGGAACGCTGACTTTGACGCAAAAACAGCGGAGCGGATTCCCGAGGCCTTGAACCCGTGAAAATAAACTTGCGGTTTCTTTCGGTTCAGCGAAGGACATGTTTTTAGCCCGGAAAACGGATTTTTTTCTTTACATATGACAATCTGGATTATAGAATAACCGAAGCGTCAGGGCACCGTTTGCAATTCGTCCATTCATTTCATTCATTGATCCTTGTCCGCACTCTTTGTATTTAACAGGAGGTGAGCACTGGCAGTAAGTTTTGGAATCACAGGAAACAAAACAGAAGTTCCTGAGTTTTTTCCACAACATTATTGGAGGTGCATCATGTTGAAGAAGTTTCTTGCAGTACTTGCGGTTCTTTTTGTCATCTGTGCGTCGGGTGCGGCTTTCGCTGCGGAACCGATAAAGATAGGCTACCTGGCGGCTCTCACCGGAGACTTCGCCGCATACGGCATAACCGAGGTCAATATGGCTAAACTGGTCGTAGGGGACGTTAACGCGAAGGGCGGAGTTCTCGGGCGTCCGATAGAGCTTGTGGTATATGACACAAAGACTCGAAATGAGGACGCTGTCAACGCGGTCCGCCGCATGATCGAAAGCGACAAGGTTGTTGCGATCGTAGGGGCGAACTCAAGCGGTATAAACATAGCGACAGCCCCGATAGTCAACAAGGGCAAGGTCCCTCAGATATCCACGGTCGGCACCAACCCGCTTGTGACTGTCGACAACAAAGGCAACGTGCGCCCCTATTCTTTCCGCATATGCTTCACTGACCCCTACCAGGGCGCTCTTGCGGCCGATCTGGCTATGACCGACCTCAAGAAAGACAAGGCCGCGATCCTCTATAACGTAGGCTCGGACTATGCTCAGGGGCTGCGTGAGTTCTTCATCAAAAGCTACAAGGCACTTGGCGGCAAAATAGTCGCTGATGAAGGGTATCGCGACACAGACGTCGACTTCCGCGCTCAGCTTACAAAGGTAAAGAGCTCAGGCGCCAACGTCCTCTTCCTGCCGGGTATGGGCAAGGACATGGCTCTTATAATCAAGCAGGCCAAGGAGCTCGGCCTTGATGTCACTATCATCGGCGGCGACGGTTACGGCGAGTTCATGAACGAGATAGCCGGGGACGCGATGAAGGGGACATATTGGATCAACCATACCTACCTTGAAGACCCCAACATGGCGCCGATATTCGCGCGCTACAAGAAGGTCTACAAGGATGACTGCAAAGAGTTCGTTAACGGCACCATGGCCTATGACGCCATGTATTGGCTGGTAGACGCTATAAAACGCGCAGGCAAGGCCGATGGACCTGCGATAGCCAAAGCTCTTGAAAACACGAAGAACCTCAAGCTCAACCACGCGACGCTCACGATCGACCCGAAGGATCACAACCCTGTCAAGAAGGCCGGAGTCATCCTTAAAGTCGGAGATGACCTTAAGGCAAAGTTCTACAAGAAAGTTCAGCCTAAATAAAGATATTTCTGTCGCGCACGGGCTTGGGGACACCCCCAGGCCCGTGTTTGGACAGAAGGCCCCATTTTTTGCAGGTTTAGAAGAACGGTAATACCCGGAAGGTAGAGGTGTTTTGATTGGATATGGTTATCCAGCAGGTTATCAACGGACTTTCGCTGGGGTCTGTTTACGCTCTTATAGCAGTCGGTTATTCCCTTGTATACTCCATACTGCTCTTTTCAAACTTTGCGCACGGAGGTTTTCTCGTAATAGGAGGATACATATGCTATTTCGCATTGCGGGCGGGCGGCATGAACATCTGGCTTGCCTCCATGGCCGCGATAATCGGAGCGGGAATCTCCGCGGTCGTAGTTGAGAAACTAGCGTATAAGCCGATACGCGAGCGCACTCCGGTCACCCTTTATATGCTCATCGCCTCTATGGGAATGAGCATAGTAATCGAGAATATTTTCGTCGTCACCGTGGGCGGGCGTTTCAGGGCCCTGCCTCCGGTCATCCCGACGCAGCCTGTAAATTTCTTCGGACTTGCCACAACCAGCGCATTCGACCTGCTTTCCCTGGTAACCGCCATAGTGTTCCTGGTGGCGCTTCAGCTCTTTCTGTCCAGGACAAAGTGGGGGCTTGCGATCAGGGCGGCATCATATAATTTAAGGACCGCCGGTCTTATGGGCGTCAATGTAAACAGGCTCATAGCCATAGTGTTCTTCGTAGCCGGGCTTTTGGCCGGAGTCGGCGGGATATTCCTCTCCGTCCGTTATACTCTGTACCCGCAGCTTGGTATGATAACAACCAAAGCCTTTGTCGCGGCTGTCATAGGCGGGCTTGGATCGCTTCCCGGAGCTGTCATCGGCAGCCTTATACTTGGGCTTGCAGAGATGCTGACTGCCGGATTCATATCGAGCCAGTTCCGTGACCTCGTTGTGTTCGGATTGCTTATCGTCACCCTGATAGTGCGCCCCACGGGACTTTTCGGAAAATCCGTGGGCGAGAAAGTGTAGGGACCGCGAATGGAAGGCTACGCTGGCGGAGTAATCACACTCCTTGCGATAAACTGCATCGCTGCCCTCGGGGTGTCGCTGTTTACCGGCTTTACCGGGGTATTCACGCTGGGACATGCGGGCTATATGGCCATAGGCGCGTATACCACCGCTATTTTGACGGTGGAGTACGGCGTCCATTTCATCCCAGCCATTATAATCGGCGGGCTTATGGCCATGCTGCTCGCGTACCTCATAGGTATCCCGACGCTGAAGCTTGTTGGTGACTACTACACTATAGCGTCCTTAGGGCTTGGCGAGGCAATCAGGCTGATAATAGAGAACTGGCAGAGCGTGACGCGCGGCGCGAGGGGTTACCCGGGGATAGATAATTATACGTCCATGCCTGTCGCCCTGGCCTTTCTTGTGGTGATGGGCATAGCGATGTTCTTTCTCGTCAACAGCAGCTACGGGCGCGTGTTCAAGGCTTGCCGCGACGACTATGTCGCGGCGTCGCTGCTTGGCTTCAATACGGCCCGATTCAGGGTGCTGAGCCTTGCGATATCCGGGTTCTACTGCGGGGTCTCTGGAGCGCTCCTTGGCGGGTACATGTCTTTTATACAGCCGGTGATGTTTGACATGGCTAAATCTACCGAACTTGTGTCCGTGGTGGTATTCGGCGGATTGGGCTCCATGAGCGGCTGCCTTATAGGAACGACCATACTCACGTTGGTGACAGAGCTGTTCCGGCCGATATCCCAGTACCGCATGCTCATATACGGCCTTGTGCTTGTAATGGTAATGGTCCTGCGCCCCGAGGGTATCATGGGTACCAATGAACTCTCTGTCTCCTACGTAAAAGGCCTTTTCTGCCGCAAAAAGAAAATATCCGCGACTGAAGGGGGCGTACGCTGATGTCCGCCATACTTGAGCTTAAGAACGTGAATAAGTCGTTTGGCGGCGTACAGGCCGTCAGGGATATGACGTTTAAGATAGAGACAGGAGAGCTGGCCGGGCTAATCGGCCCTAACGGGGCGGGGAAGACGACGATATTCAACCTCATCACCGGAGTGTATGACGTAACCGGAGGAGATATCGAGTTTAAAGGGAAAAACATAAACAAGCTCAAAACATATCAGGTCATCTCGCTTGGGGTAGCCAGGACGTTCCAGAACCTGCGCCTGTTCGCCGCGTCTTCGGTTCTCGACAATGTAATGACGGCCGCTCAGCGGCACTACAGATACAGCTTCTTTGAAGCGTTGAGCCATATGGGACGCTGGAAAAAGATGGAGCGCGCCGCGCGCGAGGAGAGCATGACGCTTCTTGAAAGAGTCGGGTTGGCCGACCGCGCGAACCAGGCGGCAGGGACACTGCCCTACGGTCTTCAGCGCAGGCTTGAGATAGCGCGCGCGATATCCTTGAAACCTGAACTTTTGCTCCTCGACGAACCCGCGGCGGGGATGAACGCCGAAGAGGTTGAGCAGCTTAACGTGCTGATACGCGATATCCACAGGGATTTCAATCTTACCATTCTGCTCATAGAGCATCATATGGATATGGTCATGGAGATATGCCCTCATATAATATGCATGAATTTCGGCGCGAAGATAGCCGAAGGATCTCCGGACGAGATACAGCGCCATCCGGAAGTGCTCAAAGCCTATCTGGGAGAGGAGGAGTAGAACATGGAAGAAAGCAAACCCATCCTCTCCGTACGTAACCTATCCGTCAACTACGGCGCGATACAGGCGCTCAAAGGCGCCAACCTCGATGTTTATCACGGTGAGATAGTTGCGGTGATCGGGGCAAACGGCGCCGGGAAGTCGACTATGATGAGCGCCATAATGGGAGAGGTGCCTCGTGCGGAAGGCGAAGTGCTGCTCGACGGAAAACCTCTGCCGTCGAAGAGTTTCCAGGTTGTCGCATCGGGAGTCAGCCTGTCTCCCGAAGGCAGAAAGGTATTTGCCCCGCTCACGGTTTATGAGAACCTGCAGATGGGGGCGTTCCCATTAAACGACCGCAGCCGGATCGCCGAACAGCTCGAGAAGGTGTACCACTTGTTTCCACGCCTTAAGGAGCGTCAGAATCAGTATGCTGGCACACTTTCAGGCGGTGAGCAGCAGATGCTCGCAATAGGCCGCGCCCTTATGGCTATGCCTCGTGTTCTGCTTCTGGACGAACCATCACTAGGACTTGCTCCGATCATCATAAACGAAATATTCAAGGAGCTCACCGAGATAAACCAGCGTTTGGGCATGACCATCCTCATAGTGGAACAGAACGCGCGCAAGGCGCTTCTGCTTTCGCACAGGGCGTATGTCCTGCAGACGGGTAAGATCACAATGGAAGGCAATTCGGCGGACCTTTTGCACGATCCCGTGATAGAAGCGGCTTACCTGGGAGGTAAAAAAAATTAAGGCCGGCATCCGCGCTGAGGACGCATAAGCTGAAAAACACGTTTTAGCCTAAAAGCGGCCGGAACCCCTTCAAACGGGTTTCGGCCGCGAATTATTTCCGCATGTTTTCGGATCGTAATCTGTTCATCCTTGTTGCGCCGCTTCCTTATGGGGTACAATAGCAGACGACTTGAAGGGAGTTGGAGCTTATGAAAAAAAACGAAGGATATTGGTGGTATATAACGCTTTCTGACGAGGACGGGCGTGAAGACATCCTATTCTCACTTGCCGATATCTCGGGAAGCATAGGCACTGAGCTTCAGGAACTCCCATCGGGGGGAGCTAGGCTTAGGGCATACTACAGAAGCGACAGCGAATTGTCATATTGGAAGAAGCGCCTGATAGACTCCATGAGGGAATGGCCGTCCATAAAGATAGAGGATTTCGGGAAAATAGAAAATCAGCCATGGAACGTCTCTTCAGAGGACGCATTCCCGCCTTTGCCGGTTGGCAAAAGCTTAGTCGTGCTTGCTCCTTGGCACAAAGGAGCTGAACCTGAGGGCCGTATTCCTCTTTACATAAACCCTGGCAGCGCGTTTGGCACGGGATATCATGAAAGCACGCAGATCGCGCTTGAGCTGCTTGAGCGTTATATCAGGCGCGGCGTGACTACCGCGGATATAGGAACGGGCTCGGGGATACTAACGATAGGCGCGCTTAAATTGGGGGCTGTCAAGGCGTATGCGCGCGATATCGACCCTGCGGTCATCGACGAAGTCCGTAAAAATTTCGAGCTTAACGGCCTCGATCTCAATAAGGTAGATTTACGCACCGGAGATTTGCTCAAAGACTTCGGGCACAAGGTTGACATCCTTATGGCTAACATACTTTTGGAACCGCTTATGGAGATGGTCCCGTATGTGCCGTCCGTAACAGGAAGCGACGGGCTTGCCATCTTTTCCGGCATGCTGCGCGCGGAGCGGGACAAATTTATTTCATGCCTTGACGCGGCCAATATGAAGATAGCGGACGATCTCGAGAAAGGAGACTGGTGGGGTGTCGCTGCCAAGGCTTCGTCTTGAGAAATGCGCGCGCGACGGCGATGCCTGGCTTATAGACGACGAACAGGCGCACCATCTTGTGCGCGTGCGCCGCTGCTATAACGGGTCCCTCGTGGAAGGGCTGCTTGACGGAGAGAAGGTGGAACTTCGCCTTATATGTGACAAAGAGACTGTCCGTGCTGTCGAGATATCGCGCGAGGCCGAGCCCCCCGTTTCTCCCGAGATCCATCTTCTTCTCGCGCTGCTTAAAAGCGACCAATTTGACGATGCTCTGCGTTTTGCTTGCGAGACCGGCGTCCATACCATACACCTGCTTGCGTGCGAACGCAGCGTGCCTAAGTATAGCATCGGCAGACAGGATGACAAAATGTCGCGCTGGAACAAGATACTTAACGAGGCGACGAAACAGGCCGGTTCGACCAGACCTCCGATTTTGCGTGCCCCATGCGGGTTTGACGAATTTCATTTTTCCATTCTTCCCCAAAATCGTTTCGCCGCGATGCTGAGGCATGATGCGGCGGAGCTCAGGTCTTTGCCGCCGTGCGGTTCGCTTGCCGTGGCTATAGGCCCTGAAGGGGACTGGTCTTCGTCCGAGACGCAAAAGCTGCTTGACGAGAAATTCATACCCGTGAGCCTCGGCAAGAGGATCCTGCGCGCAAGCACCGCCGTTGCCGTAGCGTGCGGATGGTTCATGCTAAGATAACGTATTTCAGGCAACAGGCCGCGTGTTACGGCGGCAAACACAGCCGGAGAGGATAAAGAGCGCATATGCTTCAGCTTAAAAATAAAACTTACAACGTGACCGTTTATGGCTGCCGCACGAACCAGTATGAAGGCGAAGCCTTAGCCGCGTTGCTTGAGGAGGCCGGAGCGGTCAGAAGCGCTTCTGCGGCGGATATTGAGGTCATAGTAACGTGTACTATCACTGCTGCCGCGGACAGGAAGTGCCGCAAACAGATAAGAAAACTGCGCAGGGAAAACCCCCACGCGGTGATCGCGGTATGCGGCTGTTACGCGCAGAATGTGCCCGAAGCCGAGCGCGAACTGATAGGAGCGGACATCATCATCGGCAACAGGCTTAAAAACCGTCTCGCAGAGGCCCTGTCGAGATGGTTCGCCGATGCCGGCTCTGAAAATAGCATCGCGCTTTTTGACCGCGATATACTTTCAGACGATTCATGGGACAGCCTCGCGCTTGATCGCCCGCGCATGCATGGCCGCGCGTTCCTAAAGGTGCAGGACGGGTGCGACCATTACTGCAGTTACTGCATAGTACCGTATGTTCGGGGCAGGCCAGTGTCGCGCAGGGCGGACGAGGTGGCGGAGGAGGCGCGCCGTATAGTCGCCTCCGGCTGTAAGGAGATAATCCTGACCGGAATCCACCTGGGGCTTTACGATGATCTGCCCGGGCTTGTAAGGCGCATCGGAAACATAGGCGGGCTGAGGCGTCTGCGCTTTGGTTCAATAGAGCCTTTCGCAGTGAACGATGATCTGCTTGACGCTATCGCTGACACAGAAACATTTTGCCCTCATCTGCATCTTCCGCTGCAAAGCGGCGACGATAGTGTGCTTGCGTCGATGAGGCGCGGCTATACATCCGAAGATTTTAGGATGATAACAAAAAAGATAAGGCGCAGGCTTAATGCTGATATACACTTAAGCACGGACCTGATGATAGGCTTTCCGGCCGAGGACGACGCTGCGTTTGAGAGCAGCTTGAGGTTTGTGGAGGAGATAGGCTTCGGCAAGGTTCATGTGTTCCCGTTTTCGCCGCGAGAGGGCACAGATGCCGCAAAGATGCGCGTGCTGCCAGAGAAGAAGGTACGCGAACGTGTGCTTAGGGCCCTTGCTCTGGCGGATAAGCTTCACGAGCGTTACTGCTCGAAGTGGATAGGCAAAAGTGTCTCTGTCCTCGTTGAAGAAAAGAGAGCGGAGGCAGTCGTCGGCCTTACTCCAAACTACATGCGCGTCGCGGCGCAAGACAGAGGATACACTCTTTCCGAGGAAATAGATGTAACGCCTGAGAGATATGCGAACGGCATGCTGCTGACCGGCGGGCTTTCTCTTTCTCACCGGGACGGACTGGAGATTCCAGAATTTTTATAAGTTTGCGCTGCATCGGACGGCTCGTGCCGATGTATCACGCATGCGGCCGTTTGAACGAACGGTACGGTCATATTTTCTTGATAGGGGGTGAAGGCGATGAAATACAAGGTGCGCTTTCTTGGAGCGCCGGAGATCTTTATAGACGGTCAGGCTCTGTCCTTCCCGTTTCAGAAGGCGCGTATCCTCGCTTTTATACTGATCGAGGAAAAAAGCGTGTCTAAAGATAAGCTTTGTGAGTACCTTTGGTCCGATAAAACATTAGAAAAGGGGCGCCGAAATCTCAGTAACGCTCTGAGCTATATTAGGACAGTCATCCCTGTTAATGTCGCGGGAGGCAACGTCTCTTTGGCTCCGAAGCTAAAGATAGAAAGAGATATTGACTTATTGCACTGCATGGATGACATGGAGTGGGACCGCGTCGGGGATCTGTGCCTGCCTTTTATGAATATAGCCGAGATCGAGGAGTGGCCCTCTTTAATGGACTGGCTGCTGCCCAAAAGGCAATACTACAACAACATGCTGGTTGAAGCGCTCAAGAAAAGAGCGGCTAAAAAACTCGCGGCTCCTTCTGAAGAGAATTACGATGACGCGGTGCTTTGTTATGAAAAATTGTCCGAATGCGAGCCGTATGATGAAAAAATTCACGGCGAGCTTGTGAGGCTGTATATAAAGACAGGACAAAAAGTCAAGGCCGTCGATGCCGCCCGCGCATATTCTACGCGTATCGAAAGCGATCTTGGCATGAAGGCTGACCTGTCGGATATATCTTTTTTAATGAAAAGAAAATCAACTGGCAATGTCTCATCGTCAAAGGAGAATGTTTTTGAGGGCGCGCTTTTCTCCAGAAGCGCGGAAGTCTTTAAAATGCTTGATTTTTTATGCAGAACCGGTTCTGAAAAAAGTTCCTCATGCGGAATTGTCTGGGGAGAGCAGGGCATAGGCAAAACTGTCTTTATCAGCGAGGTGACATCATGCCTGAAAGAAAAAGGATGGGAATGCTATTTCGTCAGGTGCTCCCCGGAGGAAAAGGACAGACCCGGCGTTCCTTTTATACAGCTTCTGCAGAAGTCAAAATATAGCGTGTCGCAGCTAGGCAATATCGAATCCCTTACGGAGCTGAATTACTCGCGGCTTGGCGACATTCTCTATCAGCAGGTGGCGGAGAGTTCCCAAGCTCCCCATAAGCTGCTTGTGATAGAAGATATTCAGTGGATGGACAACGCTTCGTGGATGATTCTTGAGACGGTAATGTGGAACCACTCTTTGCCCAGGCACCTTCTTATATCAGGGTTTGAGGATATAAGGCCGGCATTTATGATACGCACCACACTTGCGGACGAGCCGTTTGAAAAACTAGAGGTAACGCTTAGGCGATTTGACATTGAAGAAACGGGGCGCTTCTGCAGGATGATTTGTCCGGACCGCAGCTGGCCGGATGAGCTCATCGGCGAAATATATACTCAGACTGAAGGAAATCCGTTTTTTATAAAAGAGCTTGTTATGTTCAACGAAGGCGCGGAGTGTAAAAATGCCGCTGCGACATATAAAAATCCGTTCTTGTCAGTCCTGGAGCGATTCAGTGATGAAGAGAGACTTTTTATAGAGGCGGTGGCCGTCTCCTTTCCGCCGGCTTACATGCGCCATATCGCTGAAGCGCTCGATATCTCTTTGCTGCGGGTGTCGAATATTTACGAAAACATCAAAGTACACGGTTTATTGCGTGAGAGCAGGGAAGACAAAGACGTATCGTACCATTTTACGCACCTAAAGATACGGGAGATAATCCTTGAAAACATGACCGCCTCCAGAAAGCGCGCGCTTCACATAGGTAATATCAAGCTTTTGGAAAAGATCGCGTTCCCTCTTTCGTACGGGCATAGAAATACCTATGCAAGGCTGTCATACCATTGCCATGAAGCAGGGCTTGGCAGCGAGGAGCTTTTATGGCGGCTAAGGGAACTTAAACTGCATTTTAGAGCGGTTCACGAGGTATTCCCCACGCTTACGGACCGCGATATCATGCACTATGTGCCGTCTGTTGACGACATAAATCATACGCGCAGATCACTGAAGGAAGCATGGGATCTCATGGATGCCATTGTTCGCTCTGGCGAATGGGGAGAACGGCTCGCGGCAGCAGAACGGGACCTTTATATATTGCAGGGCGCCTATCACTGGTGGGAGGGACGATACGAAGACTCGAGACAGATGCTGACAGAGGGACTGCGCCGGGCCATTGTGATAAAGGATCCTGAAGCCGTAGCAGAGGCGTTGGTGCAGATGTGCTTTCTTGCCATTCAGACCGACGACGCTAAATTTCTCCGTTCTTGCGCATCTAAGGCATACGTGATTTCCGCGAAAGAGCATCTGCACTGCTGGCTTGGCGTGACACTGCGGTTTTTGGCCATAGCGAACATACTTCAGGGCAAACATAGAGAAGCTGAAAGGCTTCTGCAGATGTCCTCTCTTGTCTTTGAAAAGCTCGAAAGAGAGGGAAGCAGCTACACAGTATGCATCATAGCTGCCGAACACTTCAAGGGTGACATGATGCTCGCGTCAGGCCATGCGGAAGAAGCCCTCTCTTTATACATCAACTGCATAAACATAGGAGAATCCATAGGGCTTTACAGAGGGCTGGGGCTCTCGTTGGCCAAATCGGCGTTCTGCCACATGCTGCTTGGGGATTTTAATGCGGCGGAGAAGCTGCTCGTACGCATGGAAAAGTTTTACAACCTCGTGTATTCCGACCTGGACGGAGGTCTGCAGGGTTCAGGCATAGCGCTTGGGCTTATGGGTCTGATAAACGCGAGAAAAAAACAGTGGGCCATAGCGAAAGACTATTTCATGCTCGCACAAAAACTCGTAGGCAAAACGAAACGTCCGACGTGGCAGGCAGCGCTTTGCTGGTCTAAACTGGAGTTGTTTAAGCTTGACTGCGGTATTCCCGAGGATTTCGCAAAAGACGTGCTTGGTGAGGATCAGCGGTGGTATTCGGCCCAAATGGAGCGGATGAGGCATAAAGTCGGGTGGATAAACGCTTCTTGGCAGTGTGATAAATAGCCGGCCATGGCTCGGTGTTGAGATAGGTCTTTATTGATTTTTATGGCATAGTGTAAAAGGAATGCAAAAAAGATTAAATTAACTGGAGCTCCCTGCGGCGATGCCGGCAAGGGGGCTCCAGTTTTTTTGCACATATTTTACACGGCGATGATAGTTTGTACATGTCAAGCTTAAAAAATATTTTTTGCAATATTAATTAAAACGGAGGTTGTTGAGATGTCGATTGAAAAAATTCGTCAGTATATGGTTGACGGCGAAGGGGAATCCGCTGTAGCGATGGTGAAGGATATGATCGCTCAGGGGACACCTGCCAAGGACATTATGGCCGGCCTAACGGATGAAATGGCTGTGCTCGGGCAGAAATTCGAGAACTTCGAAGTGTTCCTGCCCGATCTTATGGTCGCTGGGGATGCTTTCATGCAGATCATGGACGTCCTTAAAGAACACCTAGTCGCGGCTGCCGGCGACAAGATCCGCCGCACCGTCGTTATAGGTACGGTCAAGGGAGACTATCACGACATAGGTAAAAACATAGTCGGTATAGTTCTTCAGGCTAACGGATTCAATGTGGTCGATCTCGGCGCGGACGTGGATCCGGTGGCGTATCTTGACGCCGCGCGCAAGGAAAAAGCCGATGCCGTAGGACTCTCAGCTCTTATGACAACCACTATGCCTGGTCAGGAAGAGTTCATAAAGATGGTGGCTGACGCCGGTGAAAAAGGCAAATTCCTGATCTGCGTAGGCGGCGCGCCTACGTCCATCGAATGGGCCGAGCGTATAGGCGCGGACGTCTGGTCGTTTGATGCGTTTGAGTTCGCGGCGAAGCTCAAAAAGCTTCTTGGTTAATAAGTCACCGGGGGAGGAATAGACAATGTCTACGTTCAGGATGTGGGAAGTTTTCGCAAAGGCGGAAGAGGGGCCTTTTTACAGGGATCAGGCAGAGTGGATGATAAAGAGCTTTATCCCAAACATGAAGAGAGTAATTAAAGAACATAACGTCAAATATGACGGCAAAACCATAGTTAACTGCGACGATGATCTCGCCGACAGAGTGTGGGCCGCTGCAAAAGATTTCTTCATCTCGGTAGGAGTATACAACCAAGATACGCATCGCGTCATGAAGTTCAGCGAACGAGAGGTCAACGAGGTCCTGTATACGAAAAGACCCAAATATATGGTGGGTGCCGGCCACGATCAGCGTTGGCTCCAGGTGCGTTCAATCGAGGACAAAGAACGTCGCCCCTTCCACCTTTTCAGCCCTGACGCCAACTTCAGCACTGACATCCACAAAAAGGCGTGCATGGCTTATCTGAAAGAGCCGCTTTTAGATGGTCTCTGCGCGCCTTTGATCGAAGATTTTATGGGGCGCAAGGCGACTTCACAGAGTCCGACTGAAGTTGCGGCGGCTATGGAGCACGCGATGAACTTGCGCGACGCGCAGCGTCTTGTCGGCAAACCTGATGTCTGGACCGTGTCAGTTGGCACCGCGGAAACCGATCAGGCGCAGATAGCGGCTGCAAATCCGGCGTGGGGAGTTCGCCCGTCGCATCTCGACGGCAGGATGGTGTCCATTCTCACAGAGATGACTACGAATAACGCTATGCTCAATAAAGCGTTTCACTATCGTTCATACGGCAATGTCTTCGGAAATCTATGCGGAGCTATCTACGGCGGTCATGCGGGCGGCACGGAGGGGACAGCGATCCTTCAGACGGCATACAACATTGAGGGCGCTTGCCTATACGGTTCTTGCTGGGCGCTGAACTTCCCGTTCCATCTCAAGTGGCAGTCTACTACGACAAGAGAGCTGCTTTGGCTGCAGAGCGTTTTGAGCCAGGCTATGTCGCGCAACTCAAATCAGATATTCCTCAACAACTTGTTTGCAAACGCGGGTCCCGCGACCGACCAGCTTTATTGGGAGTGCGCCAACCACGCGCTTGCCACGGAATCCTCCGGAGGCAACCCGTGGGGAGCTGCTACGTGCCGCAACAAATTTACCGACAGGGCTACGCCGCTTGAGTCACGCTTCTACCATGAAGTTTCTGAATCTTCCTTCAAAATGCGGCTGACGCGCGCTCAGGCAAATGAGATCTGCCAAAAAATAATGGAAAAATATGAGAAATTGATCCCCACAGACAATTACGGTAAGACCATCCAGGAGGTTTACGACATGGAGCGCCTGGTCCCGCGCAAGGAATATCTCGACCAGTACTGCCGCATGAAGGACGAGTTATCCGCTATGGGGGTAGATTTCGTCTACTGATATTAATTTCCCGTCCTGCAAAGACGCGCTTTCACGGGCTCTTTGCAGGGCTTTTGGCATATGTGTTCATGATTTATGCGAGATCAAGGAACGGGGTGAAGGAATGACAGGCAAGGAAAGAGTGCTCAAGGCGCTATGTTTTCAGGAAGCGGACAGGGTCCCGTGGGTCCCTTTTACCGGCGTCCATGTGGCAAAGCTTATAGACAGCGACGCAGAGAGCCTTCTTAAGGACAGCGGGGTGCTGGTTGAAGCGGTAAGCGCCGCTGCCGAGCGTTACCACGCCGACGGGGTGTGCTCGGCGTTTGACCTTCAGGCCGAGGCGGAGGTTCTTGGCTGTGAACTGCACTGGTCTAAGAATAACCCTCCGGCGGTTACAGGCCATGTGCTTGCGCAAGGCAAAACGTTGGAAGATCTTCCGGAGTTTACCAAGGACAAGGGACGTTTGCCTGTTTTTTTTGACGCGACACGCAGGTTGGTTGAAAAGATAGGAGACAAAACAGCGGTTTTCGCCCTTTGCTGCGGCCCGTTCACACTTGCGCTTCATCTTCGCGGTTCGGCTTTCATCATGGATATGATGAAGAAACCCGAGGAAGCCCATAAAGTTCTTGCATTCTGCGCTGAGATCACGCGCAGAATGGGCGAATGGTATATGGAAACCGGAGCGCATGTAATAGCGGTGGTCGATCCCATGACCAGCCAGATAGCCCCCAAACATTTTGAAACGTTTGTTACGCCGTATGTGAGGCCGGTTATCGATGAAGTCCATTCAAAAAAGGGTATAGTCACGCTTTTTTGCTGTGGCAACGCAACCAAAAACATAGAACTTATGATGCAAAGCAAACCTGACGCTATCGCTTTCGACGAACAGGTAGACCTTGGTTTCGTCAAAGAGCTCGCAAAAAAATACAGGGTCTGTTTTGAGGGCAACATACCGCTTACTACCACGCTTCTTTTTGGGTCCCCGCGCGAGTGCGTCGAAGACGTCAAAAAAAGGATGGAGACAGGCGGCACAACGGGCTATATCCTTTCGCCCGGATGTGATCTCCCATACGATACGCCTTTCTACAACTTGGAGGCCGTAGGCAAATATGTGGCTTTTGGCGAAGAGCCATCGGAGACATCCGGGTTCCTCTCTCTTGAGGATGCCTTGGCGAACGCCGAAGAATCGGGGGACGTGTTTGAAGACGTTGCCGTTGAACCAGGAAAGGTTTTCATAGAAATCGTTACGCTTGACTCCGAGGGCTGCGCGCCGTGCCAATATATGTGCGAAGCGGTGAAGAATGTGGCCCCCCTCTATGGGGACAAGCTCAGGTGGAGGGAATCTCTTATCAAAAGCGCCGCAGGAATAAAGCGCACCATGGCTTTAGGCGTCTCCACTCTGCCAACCATGCTGATAAACAACGAAGTCGTCTACGATAACATCATCCCGACAGCAGAAGATTTGATGAAACAGATCGACAAGAGATTGAAGGGATAGGTTCTGATGCATAGGACAAAGTTCTGGCCTATGCATCAGTTAAATTTTATTAATAGCAATGGAATAACATCAAAACTGAAAATGTAAAAAGGGGTGTATAAAATGACATCAGAGAGCAGTAAAAAATATACAATACCTCATACTTTTGTAATAATTAGCTTATTTATAATTATTGCAACTGTGCTTACATGGATTATTCCTGCAGGATCTTTTCAAAGAGTTTTTGACGAAGGTACAGGGAGAACACTCGTTGTAGCTGGGACATTTAAGCTTGTTAATGCGACACCAGTTTCGTTAGCCCAAATGGTTATGTCAATATTTGAAGGTATGGTCAACGCTGCTAATATAATATTTTTTACTTTTTTTTCTTATGGTTTTATGGTAATGCTTATTAAGGTCGGTGCCTTTGATTCGGGTGTTGGCGCCTTACTAAGGGTAATGAAAGGTAAGGATTACCTTGTTATGCCGGTTCTAGCTGTGCTCTTTTCTTTTATGGGAGCTTCGTTCGGTATATATGAAGAAAGTTACGGTTTTGTGCCGATTGTTATGAGCATGGCGGTAGCGCTTGGGTATGATGCATTTTATGGAGCTATCGTCGTTTTGGGTGGCATATCAACAGGTTATGCGTCGGCTGCCATTAACCCCTATACAGTTGCTATTGCGCAGAAGATAGGAGAACTGCCACTTTTTTCAGGCATGGCATTCCGTATAGTATGTTGTTTATGTTTTATTACAGTTTTTCTTATTTGTTTGCAACGTTATGGGAATATGGTAAAAAATAATCCAACTAAAAGTTATGTTTATGGGATAGATTTTCCAAATATCTCAACATCGAGTCAAAAAGAACTTATATCAAAAGAATTTACAATACAACATAAAATTTCATTAATAATATGTTTTCTTACTGTTATTGTATTTGCATATGGCGCTATAAAATACGGATGGTATTTTTCTGAACTTTCTGCAATTTTTATAGTAATGATGTTTATAATAGGGTTAATAAACGGCAAAAACATAAATGTTATATGTGAAGATTTTGTTGATATTTCTAAAAATATATTAATAGCCGCATTTGTAATAGGATTATCACGTACAATACTTATTGTTTTACAGAAAGGTCAAATAATAGATACAATTTGCTATTATTTCTCCAATAGTTTAAGTAATTTGCCTAAAATAATTGCAGTTGAGGCAATGTTGGTATTTCAAACTATACTTAACCTTTTCATACCATCTGGTAGCGGTCAAGCTGTTACATCAATGCCATTAATGATACCGCTATCTGATTTACTTGGAATTAATCGTCAAATAGCAGTCCTTGCATTCCAATTTGGAGATGGTTTTTCAAATATTTTTTGGCCTACTGCTTGTGCTGTGCTTTGTGCAATTTCTGGTGTACCAATTAATAAATGGTGGCGTTTTTTTGCTCCATATTTTTTGATTATTGAATTTGTTGCGGCAATATTACTTGCAATTGCTGTATTAATTAATTATGGACCTTTTTAATATGAAAAATATAGCAGATATTATTGAAAGAAAAAAAGACTCTATTTGGGAACTCGAAAAATTTTTATATAATAATCCAGAAATAGAAATGGAGGAGTTTAAGGCTAAGTCAAAGTTTGTAGATTTTTTAAAAAAAGAAAAATTTTGCATAGACGAAAACATTATAGAACTTCCTACCGCTTTTGTTGCTCATAAAGCTAAGGGCGATGGGCCGTCGATAGGTATTTTGGCAGAATATGATGCCTTACCTGGTATAGGCCATGCTTGTGGGCATAATTTAATAGGAGCTATTGGCTATGGAGTAGCTGTAGTTCTTGCTGAAATGCTTTCTGAATATGATGGAAGAATATATTTATTAGGTTCGCCGGCAGAAGAAACTGGTAAGGGAAAGACGGGACTGGTAAAAGCAGGCTATTTTAAAGATATTGATATAGCTATGATGGCACATCCTATGAAATTTACAGGCATTAAAACGAACATGACCAATCTTGCAGGATACGACGTAATTTTTAGAGGGAAGGCGTCACACGCCGGAGAGGCGCCGGAAAACGGGATAAATGCCTTAGATGCTGCTGTGCATTTCTATTGTGCGATAGCATTACTTAGACAACAAATTAAAGATGATGCAAGAATCCATGCAATTATAACCAAAGGTGGATCTGCTCCAAATATTATTCCGGACCTTGCGTCTATTCGCTTGGAGATACGCCATGAGAACATTAGCTATTTTAAAAATTTAGTCGACAGGGTTTTTAACGCTGCACGAGGAGCTGCGGCAGCTACAGGATGTCATGTTGAAATTGAAATGTTTGAGCCAGAGATATGTTGCATGAAAAATAATAATGTTTTAGCTGATTTGTTTAAAAAACATCTCATTGAATCTGGAATTAGCGAAAAAGAGATAATTGATAGTTTCAAAACTGGAGGATGTAGCGACATGGGTAACGTTAGTCAAATAATCCCTTCTATTCATCCTTGGGTTCGTATGGTAAGACCTACCTCTGAAGCGCATACGATTGAGTTTTTAAAGGATGTTGATTCTCCTTTTGCAATAAATGAGATGTTTAGAACAATAAAATGTTTGGCGGAAGTAGGATTGGATGTCTTAAAGAGGCCAGAGCTATTATCCGATATTCGGGGAGACTTTGCCTAAGACTAAATTAATAGTCTTGACAACTAAACAAAGCAGGAGGTAGGAAAATGGATGTTGTAAACAAGCCTAGTTTTGCTCTCGCGCTAATCACGTTTGTTGGGATCGCCGGGATTATAGGTTACGGGTTGCTTGGCCTTGGCCTTGACGCGCATGTGCCAATCGCGCTGGCAGCGATTTTCGCGGCACTTGTAGGTAAATTTGTGGTGGGGATTAAATGGGAGGATATGGAAGTTTCCATTTGCAACGCCATATCCTCTTCTTTGGGAGCCCTGCTCATCCTTATAGCGATAGGCATGCTGATAGGAGCCTGGATACAGGCCGGAGTAGTCCCGGGAATGATCTACTACGGCTTCAATCTGCTTTCTCCCGGGATATTTCTTCTGGCGACGCTTCTGATATGTTCCGTGGTCTCTCTTGCTACAGGCACGTCATGGGGCGTAGGCGGCACTGTCGGCGTGGCGCTCATAGGAATAGCAGCAGGCCTTGGCATACCTGCGCCGCTTGCGGCGGGTGTCATAATATCCGGCGCATATTTTGGAGACAAAATGTCGCCTCTTTCCGATACGACCAACCTGGCCCCCGCTGTCTCTGGTTCCAACCTTTTTGACCACATACGCGCGATGATATGGACTACAGGTCCTACATATGTGATAGTCATGATCATCACGGTAGTCCTTGGGATCCGCTATTCCGGATCATCAGCTGCTTTTGACGTTAGCCGCATACGTGCGTTCCAGGCTATCATAGCGTCCGAGTTCAATATAAACCCATTTTATACCATCATCCCTCCTCTTATAGTGCTTGTGCTTGCGCTTGTGAAATGCCCCGCGCTGCCGGGTATGATGGCTGGGACAGGTGCCGCGTCCGTTATTGCCATGTTCCAGGGCAAGACCTTGGGAGAGGCCCTCGAAGCCATCCACTACGGCTACTCTTCTACTGTGGCGACGGCTTTTTCAGAAGCGCCTGTTGAGGAGATCCCCGCGCTATTGAGCAAGTTTGGAATATCAGGAGTGTCGGCCGATACGGCGCACGAGGTCGGCGGGCTCGTTGCCAATCTTATAAGCAGAGGAGGCCTTGACAGCATGATGTGGTCTTTATCCTTGATCATGATAGCCCTATGCCTCGGCGGAGTCATGGAAAGATGCCACTATCTTGAGGTCCTTCTAAACCCAATACTCTTTAAAGTACGCAAGGTCGGAGGATTCGTGGCGCTTGTAATGGCCTCCTGCTTCGTAAGCAATGTATTTCTTGGGGACCAGTACCTGGCGATAGTGGTTCCGGGTCGCATGTTTAAGATCGCGGTGGACCACTCGGGGCTTTCTCCGAGGATGCTCTCCCGTACGCTTGAAGACTGCGGAACACTTACCTCTGTGCTTGTACCGTGGACGGGATGCGGAGCATTCCAGTCAAGCGCGCTTGGCGTGCCCACTCTTGCGTATGCGCCATACTGTTTTTTGAATTACCTTAACCCGTTCGTGGGTATTCTCCTCGCGTATTTAGGGATAGGAAATTATTGGGGCAGGAATGGCGACGACAAGGTGGAAAAACGAACGGATATCGATTTCAGCGCACTTGCGGATGTGGCCTGATTGATCCCGAAGTGCCGGCAGCCCTGCTGAGAAGAACGGTGTTTTAGGGTATTTGACTTGCGCGGACCGGGCCGAATAGATTAAAAAGGCACGGTCCGCGCTTTTTTATTTGATTGCAGT